>Ga0196971_1000082_pt1 | contig 89005 bp, 74 predicted proteins | sample S1v_1013CmetaG_FD_148660 | JGI IMG/M metagenome (GOLD analysis project Ga0196971, IMG submission 148660) | Soil microbial communities from Anza Borrego desert, Southern California, United States - S1+v_10-13C | ecosystem: Environmental > Terrestrial > Soil > Desert | place: USA: California...
GCCCGCCGATGCGCTGCTGTCGGCGGAGGCGGACGACGCGATTGGCGCGGTGCTGGACTTCGGCATCGCGGCCGTCTGCGCGGAGGCCGTCGGCGCGCTCGACAAGCTGCTCGCGGCGACCGTGGAATATGCGCGCAGCCGCAAGCAGTTCGGCCAGCCGATCGGCAAGTTCCAGGCGCTGCAGCACCGCATGGCGGACATGGTGCTGCATATCGAGCAGGCGCGCTCGATGAGCTATCTTGCGGCGGTCCGCTGCGAGGATCCGGACCCACTGGCGCGCGCAAAGGCGCTATCGGCCGCCAAGGTGGTGGTCGGGCAGGCCTGCCGCTTCGTCGGCCAGCAGGCGGTGCAGCTGCATGGCGGCATGGGCGTCACCGATGAGCTGGACGTCAGCCATTACTTCAAGCGCCTGATGGCGATCGAGATGCAGTTCGGCGGCACCGACCAGCACCTGGAGGCATACGCGGCGCAACTGGCATAGGGCCCGGGTGGGCGGGCTGCAAAAGCAGCCGCCGCCGGCACTGTGAAATTGCGACCGAATGGCGTTATTTGATCAGGCGATGGTTTGGTGGATTCCAGCGAGAGCACATAGCATCCTGCACATTTCCCTCAGTTTTTTCGAGCAATCGCTCAGCTTACGGCTGCTTATGAAGAACAGGTCCGTGCAATACGATCTTGCCTTTACTCACAACCGGGCTCTGTTGCATGATCGATTACACCATTATCATTGGGATTCTGGCCCTCTGTTTTCTTTGGGCATCGTGGCGCGAATACGCAACGGAAAATCATCGTGACAGCAGGCTACTGCTTGTGTTGTCACTTCTCACCGGCCTGGGCAGCGCGGGGCTGGCTTTCTCGACTTAGCATGACCGATATCACGGTTCCGTCATCAGGATCCCGCTTGTTTGATGCCAGCTTTGACATCTGTCGCCCGGAGTACAATATCGGTCCCCTAACAACAGGGACCGGCGGGAAAACCGCGCCGTCCTGCAACAGTGGATATATTTATTATCCTTGGACTCATTCTCCTCAATGGCGTATTCGCCATGTCCGAGCTGGCTGTCGTTTCGTCCAAGCGCATCCGGCTGCAGAATCTTTCCGACAATGGCAGCCGTGGCGCACGAGCGGCACTTCAACTTGCGGATCACCCGAGCCGGTTTTTCTCCACGGTACAAGTCGGCATCACGCTGATCGGCATCTTTAACGGCGCTTTCGGCGAAGCTTCCCTGGTTGCCCGTCTGGCGCCGGAAATCGAGACTGTTCCGGCGCTCGCCGAATTCGCCAGAGAGTTTGCCCTGGGCATCGTGGTGATCGGAATTACCTTCGCCTCCATCGTTCTCGGCGAGCTGGTGCCGAAGCGGATTGCGATGCAGTATCCCGAGACGGTGGCGACCATGATCGCCGCGCCGATGCAGTGGCTGTCGCGCGTCGTGTCGCCCTTCGTCAAGATCCTGACGGTCACGACCGAAGCCATCATGCGCCTGCTCGGCTTGCATCAGCCGAAGGACACATCGGTGACGGAAGAGGAAATCACCGGCATGATCCGGGAAGGAACGAACGCAGGCGTGTTCGAGCGCACCGAGCATGACATTGTCACCCGCGCGCTGCGCCTGGACGACCAGCGTTTGGGCGCCCTGATGACGCCGCGCACGGATCTGGAATTCATCGACTTGTCCGATTCCCTTGAGCAGACCTTGGCGAAGATCGCCGACAGCCCGTTCAGCCGGTTGCCTGTCTGTCGCGGCGACCGTTCCAATATTATCGGCATTGTTCACACCGGCGACCTCTTCGAACAAGCGATCCGCAGGCAGTCCGTTTCCAGCCTCGACATTGAAAAGGCGGTAAAGCCGGCCCTTTACGTACCGGAGTCCGTTAGTGCCATGGATCTGCTGGAGACGTTAAAGAAAAACCGCGCGGAGCTGGCCCTCGTCGTTGACGAATACGGGGAGATTGAAGGCATGGTCACGTTGAGCGACGTGATGGGTGCGCTGGTAGGCGATGTATCGATGGTGGACGATGAAGCGCATGACGCCGACGCGGTGCAGCGCGAAGACGGATCATGGCTCATCGATGGCGGCGTCTCCCTTGACCGCTTCCGCGACCTGTTTGACACCAATCTCGCTTTCCCGGAAGAAGCCGCAGGGGCGTACCATACCCTGGCAGGTTTTGTACTTACCCAGCTTGGCCATATCCCGGATGTCTCCGAGCATTTCGAGTGGAGCGGATACCGGTTCGAGGTGGTGGATATGGACCGGCATAGAATTGACCGGTTGCTGGTTTCAAAGACAGTAACACCCGCCGAACCGGCAACGGTGACCGAATAGTCGTTTTCCGGGGCAGGACCAAAGCAGGCAAGGCTTTCGGACTGCCCCGGTTTGCTTGCCCGCCTTGTTCATTGCGCCGTCGCTGTACATGCCGGCCGCGAGGCCATGTAGCCGTGCGAAATCCCGAAATCGTATAATCGCACGGACGTTCAAAAAAACCGTTCGCCGATAACAAATCATAACGAGACAAGGAACCTTGATGGGCATCTCCCGCCTGCTGATCGCCAACCGCGGCGAAATCGCGATCCGCATCGCCCGCGCCGCCGCCGAACTCGGCATCCGCACCGTTGCGGTCTACTCGGAGGACGATGCCGCCTCGCTGCATGTGCGGCGCACCGACGAAAGCATTCCGCTGCGCGGCAAGGGTGCGGCAGCCTACCTGGACATTGCGCAAATCGTTACGGCAGCAAAGGCATCCGGCTGCGACGCGATCCATCCCGGCTACGGCTTCCTCAGCGAGAATGCATCCTTCGCCGCGCACTGCGCCGAACAAGGCATCCTGTTCGCCGGCCCGCAGCCGGAGGTGCTGCAGCTGTTCGGCGACAAGGTGCAGGCGCGCATGCTTGCCGAAAAAAATGGCGTACCGGTCATTGCCGGCACCTCCCATCCGACCACGCTTGAAGAAGCGCGCGCCTTCCTGGCGGCGCTGCCGTCCGGCAGCGCAATGATGATCAAGGCAATTGCCGGCGGCGGCGGCCGCGGCATCCGCGAGGTGCGCGACGAGGCGCAGCTGGCGGACGCGTATGCCCGCTGCCAATCGGAAGCGCGGGCCGCGTTCGGCTGCGCCGATGTGTATGTGGAGCAGCTGCTGCCGAAGGCGCGCCATGTCGAGGTGCAGGTGATCGGCGACGGCAGCGGCGATGTGGTCCACCTGTGGGAACGCGAATGCACGCTGCAGCGGCGCAACCAGAAACTGGTCGAGATCGCGCCCAGCCCGACCCTGCCGCATGCGCTGCGGGAACGCATCATCGCGGCAGCGGTGCAGCTGGCGCGGTCGGTGCGCTACCGCAGCCTCGGCACCTTCGAATTCCTGGTCGATGCCGGCAACCACAGCGACCGCGCGCCGTTCTACTTCATGGAAGCCAATCCGCGCCTGCAGGTCGAACATACCGTCACCGAGGAAGTGACCGGCATCGACCTCGTCAAGGCGCAGCTGCAGCTGGCCACCGGCTGCACGCTGGCGCAGGCCGGCCTCACCCAGCATGAAATCCCGATGCCGCGCGGCTTTGCGGTGCAACTGCGGATCAACATGGAAACCATGGATACGCAGGGCAATACCCAACCGGCGGGCGGCACCCTGGCAGTGTTCGAGCCGCCGTCCGGGCCCGGCATCCGGGTCGATACCTGCGGCTATGCCGGCTATACCACCAACCCGAATTTCGATTCGCTGCTCGCCAAGCTGATCGCATCGACCCCGTCCGGCCACTATCCGGACCTGCTGGTGCGCGCCTATCGCGCACTGTGCGAATTCCGTGTGGAAGGGATCGATACCAACATCGGCATGCTGCAGAATCTGCTCACCCGGCCCGACGTCGTCGCCAACCGCGTGCATACGCGCTTCGTCGAGGAACACATCCGGGCGCTGATCGAGCCCGAGGACGGCGCGCACCAGAAACTCTATGTCCGGTCCGTCCCCGGCAGGCAGCCGGCGCCCGACATCGATCCCCGCCACCCCGCACCGGAAGGCGCGGTACCGCTCGAAGCGCCGATGCAGGGATCGGTGGTCGCGATCGACGTGATCGAAGGCGACGTGGTGCGGGCCGGGGCGCAGGTCGCGGTGATCGAGGCGATGAAGATGGAGCATGTGGTCAAGGCGGCGCGGGCCGGCATCGTATGCAAGGTAAATGCGACCAGGGGCGAAGTCGTGTTCCGCGGCTATCCGCTCGTCTATATCGAACCGGCGGAGGTCGACGCGGAGCAGGCGCAACGGCAGGACGACGGCGATCCCGATGCGATCCGCGCCGACCTGGCCGAAGTGCAGCAGCGCCGTGCGGCCGGCCTCGATGCGGCCCGGCCGGATGCGGTCGCGCGGCGCCGCAAGAGCGGGCAGCGCACCGCCCGCGAGAACGTCGCCGACCTGTGCGACGAAGCCGGCTTCATCGAATACGGCGCGCTGGCGATCGCCGCGCAGCGCCGCCGCCGTCCGCTGGAAGAACTGATCCGCACCAGCCCGGCGGACGGCCTGGTGGCCGGCATCGGCAGCGTCAACGGCGCGCTGTTCGACGACAGCAGGTCGCGCTGCATGGTGCTGGCCTACGACTACACGGTGTTCGCCGGCACCCAGGGCATGATGAACCACAAGAAGACCGACCGCATGTTCCAGCTCGCCGAGCAGTGGAAGCTGCCGGTGGTCCTGTTTGCCGAGGGCGGCGGCGGCCGGCCGGGCGATACCGATGCGCTGGTGGTCGCCGGCCTCGATGTGATGTCCTTCATCAACTTCGCGAAGCTGAGCGGCCTGGTGCCGCGCGTGGGCATTGTGTCCGGCCGCTGCTTCGCCGGCAATGCCGCCTTCCTCGGCTGCTGCGACGTGATCATCGCGACCGAAAACGCGACGATCGGCATGGGAGGGCCGGCGATGATCGAGGGCGGCGGGCTGGGCGTGTATGCGCCGGAAGAAGTCGGGCCGGTTGCGATGCAGGCACCCAACGGCGTGATCGACATCGTGGTCCGGGATGAAGAAGAAGCGGTGCGCGCCGCGAAGCAATACCTGTCCTACTTCCAGGGGCCGCTGGCGCAATGGGAGTGCGCCGACCAGCGCGCGTTGCGGCGGCTGGTGCCGGAAAACCGGCTGCGCTCGTACGACATCCGCGCAGTGATCGAGACGCTGGCCGACCGCGACTCGGTGCTGGAACTGCGGCACAGCTTCGGCGTCGGCATCGTCACCGCGCTGATCCGGATCGAGGGCCGCCCTTTCGGCCTGATCGCGAACAACCCTATGCATCTCGGCGGCGCGATCGACGCCGATGCCGCCGACAAGGCGGCGCGCTTCATGCAGCTGTGCGATGCGTTCGACCTGCCGATCCTGTCTCTGTGCGACACCCCAGGCTTCATGGTCGGGCCGGACGCGGAAAAAACGGCGATGGTGCGCCATGTGTCGCGCATGTTCGTCACCGCCGGCAGCATCAGCGTGCCGTTCTTCACCGTCGTGCTGCGCAAGGGTTACGGGCTGGGCGCGCAGGCAATGGCCGGCGGCAGTTTCCATGCCCCGTTCTTCACCGTCGCCTGGCCGAGCGGCGAATTCGGCGCGATGGGGCTGGAAGGGGCGGTGCGTCTCGGCTACCGCAAGGAGCTGGAAGCGGTGCAGGACCCGGCGGAACGCAAGGCCCTGTTCGAGAAAATGGTGGCGCAGTCGTATGAACAGGGCAAGGCAATCAACATGGCCTCCTTCCTCGAGATCGACGACGTGATCGACCCGCTGGCGACGCGCCAGTGGGTGCTGCGCGGCCTGCGCTCGGCGCCGCCGGCGCCGGCGCGCGACGGCAAGAAGCGGCCCTGCATCGATACCTGGTAGCGATGAAGAAACCAGTCAAGCTGGCGCGCGCGTTCTATGCGCGCGACACCGAAACCGTCGCGCGCGAGTTGCTGGGCAAGCAGCTTGTGCACGTCGAAGGCGGCGGCGAGCGCCGCGCGCGGATCGTCGAGGTCGAAGCCTATGTCGGCGCGCACGACCTCGCCTCCCATTCATCGAAAGGCGTTACGCCGCGCACCGCGGTGATGTATGGGCCGCCCGGCCATGCGTACGTCTACCTGATCTATGGGATGCATCACTGCATGAACGTGGTGACCGAGCCGGCGGGCAAGGGCGCCGCGGTGCTGCTGCGGGCGGTGGAACCGCTGGCCGGCGTCGAGGGCAACACCCGGGGACCGGGCCTGCTGTGCCGCGCGATGGGCATCGACCGCCGGCTGGACGGGCATGACTTGCTGAGCGAGGAACTGTACATTGCCGAGCCGCAGCGGGTGGACCGGTTTTCCATCGTCGCGCGTGCGCGCATCGGCGTCGCTTATGCCGGCGAATGGGCGCAGGCGCCCTTGCGTTTCTATATCGAAGGCAATCCCTGGGTGTCGAAGAAATGAGGGCCTAGCGGCCGCGCTCCACGTCCGGCGGCGAAGGACGCGTGATGTTGCGGTCAACCAGGCCCGCCGGTTCCGGGCCTGCCGGTTTCTTTTCCTCTGCCGGCGCCGCCGGCCCGGTCACGTTCTGGTTCGCCAGCCCCTCGTCCTGCGCGGCGCGGGTCTTGTCCCCGGCTTGCGTGCCGGTGCGATGCAAATCGGGTTTTTCCTGTGCCATGTCCGTCTCCGGGGCGTGGCAGGGGTATGCAAGGTGCGTCCTGCGGGAATGGGAATGGATCCCCTGCCGGGGGCTCGCATCCGTTAGGACGCAGCCATTAGAAATAGTTCGTTCAAACAGAGGCTAGTGCACGCTGCGCGTGACCTGGTCGCTCCATTCGAACGCCGCCAGTTGCAGCAGGTACAAGTCGTTGTGCGACAGCCGCCATTCCCGCATCGCCTGCGTCAGCGGCGTCGCGCTGCGGGTATGCCACTCGGCGCACTCAACCAGCGACAGCAGCTTGCCGAAGAAGCCTTCGCGCCGCAGCAGCGCGTCGGCGACTTCTTCCACCACCGGAATCTGCCCCAGCAGGTCTTCCATCGACATGCCGAACAGCGTATCCATCAGCGACATGATGCCGACCGTGAAACCGGTATCGCCGTAGCTGCGGTTGCCCGGCCTGAGTTTTTGCGCGAGCAGTTCCATCATGCGTCCGCGCGTAGTGGCCTGCATCAGCAACGGCATCGTCGCGCTTCCCTGGCTGCCGCCATCCGCATACAGCATCACCTGCAGCCAGCGCTGAAGCTGGTTGCGTCCCAGCACCATGAGCGCCTGGCGCAGCGAGTCGATGCGGTGCGCGCTGAACGCAGGCGTGTTGGCCAGGCGCAGCAGGTTCAGGCCGAGCGTGACGTCGCGCTTGATGTGCTCTTCGATGACCGAATTGTCCGCGTCCGACGCGATCAGCGCCATCAGGTCGGTAATCGCCAGCTGCGAGGGCGACAGTTTCTTGCCCGCGAGGAGGGTCGGTTGCGTGAAGTAATAGCCCTGGAAGAAATCGAAGCCAAGCTCGAAGCAGGCATGGAACTGGTCCATCGTATCGACCCGCTCGGCCAGCAGCTTTTTCTGCAGCGGCCGGTATGCGGCGCAAAATCGCGAGAGTTGCGCCGCATCCTTGCCTGCGATGTCGAGCCGCACGCCTTCGACGAAAGGCAGCAGCGGCGAATCGACACGGTTGGCACCGTTGTCGACCAGCGCGAAGCGGAAGCCGGCCTGCGCCAGCGCCGCGAGGCGCTCCCGCAGCGCCGTCTCCAGTACCGGCATATCCTCGATTTCCAGCACCACCTTCTGCGGCGGCAGAAACCGGAAGATGTCGCTCATCAGCGCTTCGGCGCCGATATACAGGATGCCGACAAGATCGCCAATCACCCTGCTCATCCCGTGCTCGCAGACATCGGCGATCACCGACGCGGAGGCCGGCTGCTCGTCGCCGCCGTCATGCGCCGGCAGGCATTCCTCGCCGGCGATATTGCAGAACAGGAGCTCATGTGCGACGAGATTTTGTTTGCGGTCGACGACCGGCCGGCGCGCCATGAAAAATTCCGAGGCGAGCAGGATCCGATGTGCGCTGCTGAACGTGACGCTGACACTCATACTGTTTCCGCCCTTCCTGTCGCGGACCAGGTACCGCGATACCTGTTATTGCATAGAACCACCATACGCGGAAGGAGCGCCGGATGCGAGTGCTTTCGGCACCCCGCCCCCTCCTGACACTTATATCGACAGTCGATGCGCAAGCTTGAGCACCGGTTACTTGTGCGGCGCAACATCGACGAGTTATACGTGGCTCAAGGAACAGGCCGGAACTTGGGCGGTGACCGCCGTTCCTACCCGTGCACGTGCATTTTCGACAATGCCGGCGCTCCTGATGGCGCCGCCGGCCCCTACTTTTAGAGGAGCAATGCGATGAATACGACGTCCCGACAGAATTCAGGCATGGTGACCGGTCTGTTCTACGACCGTGACAGCGCCGAACGGGCCTACCGCTCGGTCTCCGATCGAGGCTACGGCAATGACGATCTGAACCTGGTGATGTCCGACGAGACGCGCCAGAAACACTTTGCCGGCGATGCCGGCAACGCAACGACGGAACTGGGCAACAAGGCGGCCGAAGGCGCAGGCATTGGCGGCGCGCTCGGCGGCACGCTCGGTGCGGCGCTGGCGGCAATCGCCGCGACCGGCGCCAGCGTCGCGCTGCCCGGCCTCGGGCTGGTGATCGCCGGACCGCTGGCGGCGGCGGCGGCCGGCGCCGGCGCGGGCGCGGCGACTGGCGGCTTGCTGGGCGCGCTGATCGGCTGGGGTGTTCCGGAAGAACGGGTCAAGCGCTATGAAAGCGGCTTGAAGGAAGGCGGCATCCTGATGGGGGTGAAGACGCGCTCGGATGACGACGCGGCGCATTTCGAAGAGGAGTGGCGCCGGCATAACGGTCAGCAGATCTATCGCTGACGCTTGGCTGCCCTTCCCGCTTCCATGCGGGAAGGGCAAATCCCTCAGCCCTCGCCCTCCAGCTTTGCGGTCACGGTGATATCCGCCTTCAGCAACTTGGAGACCGGGCAACCGACCTTCGCATTGTTCACCGCCTTGTCGAACGCCTCCCTGCTCGCGCCCGGCACTTTCGCCGACAGGTTCAGGTGCACCGCGGTGATCGTGAAACCGCCGGCATCCTGTTCCAGCGTCACCGCTGCGTCAGTGCGCAGGCTCTCTGCGGTCAGTCCCGCTTCGCCCAGCTGGGCCGACAACGCCATCGTGAAGCAGCCGGCATGCGCGGCGGCGATCAGTTCTTCCGGATTGGTGCCGGGACCTTCCTCGAACCGCGTCTTGAAACCGTAGCGGGTATTGGAAAGGACGCCGCTCTGGCTCGAGATTGTTCCGTTGCCATCCTTGAGACCGCCGCTCCAGGCGGCTGTAGCGGTACGCTTCATGTTGTCGCTCCTGATGAAAGTTTACGGGCGGCGCTTCTTCCTGCGCTTCTGCGCGGGCGCGGCGCCGGTCCAGAACGCGGCAGCTTGCTTCATGCCCTTGGTCATCATGGTCGATGCCTGGCGCTTGCTTTCCGCGGTGATGCGGCCGCGCGCGGCGCCAGCCACTGCGTTCGCGCCGCTCAGCCACATGCTGAGCAGCGGGTTTTTCTTGAGCCAGGGATTTTTCATGTAACAAGCTTTCGACGATGACATGCCTTGTCAGGCATAAAGGAATTAGACAAGGCCGGGTGAAAAGCGTCCGCGCAGCGCGCCTGAAACAGGCTGCACTTTGCGCCTGGTCAAACGCGTGTAGCAGTGTGACCACTAAGGCTGCGCATGCTCCCGCAGGAAGGCGATCAGGTGCGGGAACACGTCCAGCGCGGCGTTCCTGCCCATGAAGATGTCCTGGTGGCCGTAGCCGGGGAACACATGCAGCCGGTGCCTGCCTGGGACGATCTCTTCCAGCCTTTCATGGCAACGGATGTTGGAGTCGGCGAACACCCGGTTGTCCTGTCCCTGGATGAGCAGCATCGGCGTGGTCATCGCGGCGGCATCGGCGAAGTAATCGTCCGGCAGCGCCGCATAGCGCCGGTTGCCAGGCTCGAACTTTACCGCGGTGTTAGCGGCAGATACCATCCTTCGCACATGCCGGTAGTAATGCACGTCGACGCCGCCGAACAGGTCGCCCAGCCGGTCGTGCGTCACGTCCAGCATGTTTTCATGGTTGAACAGCGCCGGCTTGCCGGTCCCCCACATGAAGCTGAGCATGTGGCACTCCGGCGATGCGCATTCCCGGTGCAGCAGGTCGGCGGTCATCGCGATCATCTTCCCCGCGGACCAGCCCGGCTGGCGGCGCCATCCCGGGTTGTAGTATTCGATGCCGAGCAGGTAGTCGGATGCCCATGGCGCGAGCGCGAGCTTGAGCGCCGACCATCCCGGCACATGCGGCGTCAGCGCCACGCTGTTGAAGGTGGCGCTGGAAATACGCTGCACCGTCTTGCCGAACATGCCCATCGCCATTGTCAGCGCGCCGATGCAATGGGCGATCACATGCACCCGGCGCTGCGGGCCGATGTGACGCCGCAGCTCGGCGAGCGCCGCCGGGTGGTCGAACAGCGCGATATCGTCGAAGTTGTAGCGGCTGCGCGCAAGGTTGTACGGAAAGCGGCAGCTGCCGCGGTAATCCAGGGCCCACACGTCGGGAAAGCCCTGGTCGAGCAGGGTCTGCACCAGGTTCTGGTGTTCCGGCATGATGAACATGTCGGATGAACTGGTCAGGCCGTGCACGACCAAAATCACGTCGTCGCTCGTCCCGCGCGAAAAGCGCGTGAGCTCGAGCCTGAGGCCGTCGGCGGTCGGGAACGGATGCGCGCTGATGGCGGCATCGCGCACGCCTTCGGTGGTGAACTTCGCATAACGCCGCGGCGCCTGGTTCGGCGCCGGCGGCAGGTGCGGGCCGTAGACCTCCCACAGCTTGCCCGCGAAGAATTTCCCGAAAGCCGCCAGCCCGGCGATGCTGGCATTTCCCTGCGCATCGACCGCGCGCAGTCCGCGCAGCACTTTCATGAAATCGGACAGGCCAAGGCTGATGATGCCGGTCGCGCGCACGCGCGCCTGCGCCGGCTGCGCCGGATCGACGTGGCCGTCGAACACATTGACGAACAGCGTCGTCGTGTCATGCCACAGGTCGAACGGCGCGCCGTGCTGCACCTGCTTGTTGCCAACGAAAGTGAACCGTTCGCCGGACGGCGCGGTGCACCGGACCTGGTAGTACATCACCTTGCGGTCGCGGTCGGCGGTGTCGGGCATCAGGCGGAAGGTGCCGGACTGCACAGTACAGGCGCCGCCGAGCAGCGCGCAGTCGACGTAGCCGGAGAGCGTGCCGGCATGGCCGGATTGATCCAGGAAGTCCTGCAGGTCGGCAATGGATACGCTCACATGCAGTGCCAGCCTGTTGCCTGCCTGTTCGCCGTCCGCATAGCCGTCGGCAAAGGTCGTCGCCCCGGCACTGACATAGCCTTGCATCACTTCGGCGAATTCGATGCGCACGCCGCGCAGGTCGTTGGACATGAACACTCCCTCGGTTTGCCGGTTCATCTGCCGGATGCGCCGCTACAGCGCCGCATCCGGCATCTCGCCGGTGATTTCATGCGCGATCCATTCCGACAGCGCCGCGATCGTCGCCACCGGGTTGGCGCCCAGCGCGGTCGGCACCAGCGAGCCGTCCGCAACGTACAGGCCGCGGTAGCCGAATACCTGTCCACGGCTGCCCCCGCGCGCGCTCACCACGCCTTCGCCGGGAGAATCGCCCAGCGTGCAGCCGCCGAGCGGATGGACGGTGACATTGTTCTTGAGCGGCCACAGCCAGGTGGGCATCGGCAGGTAATGCCGGGCGCCGATGAAATCGGTAAAGCGCCGGCCGAGCGCCAGGATCGCGTCGTACAACGGACGGTTGCTGTCCTGTGGCCAGTCGATCTCGAGATAGCCTTCCTTGTTCAGGCGCAGTGCCCCGTTCGCCTGATCGAGCCCCATGCACAGCAGCACCGCGCTGTACTGCGACAGGTCGTGCGAGAACAGCTTCTGCATCAGGTAACCGACACTGCTGTTCTTGCGCCCCGGGTAGTAGCGGTCGAATGCATATGCAAGAACCTGCGTGCAGGCCTGCCACAGCGTCTGGAACGGATTCATCGCCGGACGCAGCGCGGCGGTGGCCCAGCCGACCTGGGTCGGGTAGCTCGCATCCTGCAGCAGGAAGGCTTGCCGGCGGTCGAGGTTTTCGTAAAGAAGATGGTCGGTGTACTGGGTGATCACCGGCCCGTAAGTCGAATTGACTTCCTTCCTGCCGTCGATCGCGAAAGCGAGGAAGTCGCCGTTTCCCGAAAAACGCCGGCCGAGGCGGGCCGATACCCGCGGCAGCGTCTTGTGCACATCGCGGCAGCGCATCAGCAGTTCGGTGGTGCCGAGCGTGCCGGCCGAGAGCACCACGCGCCGCGCGGTCACGCTTTCCGCGCGGCCCTCGCGCAGCTCGCGGAAATACACGCGGTAGCCGTGTTCGCCGTCGCCGTCCGGATCATCCTCGCCGGCGGCATCGAGCGGCACGATGCGCTCGGCCAGCGCCTGGGTGCGTACCGCCATCCGGTAGCGGTCGCGCGCGACATGCAGGTAATTGCGGTCGACCGAGTTCTTGCCCTGCACGTTGCAGCCGATGTCGCATTCGCCGCAATAGGTGCAGGACGTCTGCAGCGCGCCGTAGCGGTTTCGTTCCTGTACGCCGAGCGGCGCCGGCTTGCTGCCGCCGTAACTGTAATCGTTGCCGAAGAAGACGCAGATGTCGGCCAGTTTTGTCGGCAGCTTTGCCTGTTTCGCGAAGGCCTGGAACTGCACGGTACGCTTGATGTAGCGCCGGTCTTGCGGCCCGGATGCCGGCGGAACCGGGCGCGCGCCGAGGACCTGCTGCGCGACATCGTAATACGGGGCAAGCATGGCGCGCCGTAATCCGGCCGGCCAACCCTGTTCGAATACCGCTTCCGGCGGGCGCAGGAACACGTTCGCGTAGATCTGCGAGCCGCCGCCATACGCTGCCGATGTGACGGTATCGATCTTGTCGAAATGCCGTATGTCGAACATGCCGGTCAGGTGGCCGCGTTCGGCCTTGCGCCTGCGCACTGCGCGCGGCCGCCGCGCCGCGTCGCCGTCCGGGCACCAGACATTGTCCGCCATGTCCGACGGGCTGCGGGGATAGGCGCCGAGCGGATATTCCCGGCCGCGCTCGAGCAGCAATACGCTGCCCGGCCAGCGCTTCGACAGCCGTGCCGCCATGACCGCGCCGCCGAAGCCGCTGCCGATGATTACCACCGCATGTTGCAGCCTGCTGTCCATCTTGCCCTCCCGTAGCAGATCGTAGACTGATCATATTTGATGTATGACAAGAAATGTATATTTTTTGGAACAAAAACCACGGCAGCCAATGCCTGCCGACTGACTCGCGAGGTAGATGCTGTTAGGATGCTTGTGTTTCCAATATGGAACTTTTGCAGGTGCCGGAATGTCGTCTGTATTACGTGCGATACGCCGCTGGGGCGTAATGGGACTGCTGTTGCTGGCGGCTGCGCTGGCGCAGGGCGCGGAACTCGAGCTGGACGGCAGGCCGGATCCCAGGCCGCTCAACCTCACGCCGTACTGGTCGGTGCTGGAAGATGCCGAGCGCAGGTGGAGCATCGGCGATGTGACCAGTCCGGCGCTGGCGGCGCGCTTCGAGCAGCCGAAGGTGACGACCGACTCGCTCAACTTCGGGCTGCGCCGTTCGGTGATCTGGCTGCGCATCACGATCGTCAATCGCTCCACGCGCGATATCGAGCGCCTGCTCGAAGTGCCGTTCACCCACCTGCATCATCTCGATTTCTTCGTGCGCGACGGCGGCAGCTTCCGGCACATCGAGACCGGGCACGCGCTGCCCTTCGCAAACCGCCCGCTCAACCACCGCAACTTCGTCTTTCCGCTGCATCTGGCGGCCGGCAGCGAGAACACCTACTACCTGCGCGTGGCGTCCGACACCTCGCTCGACATCCCGACCAAGCTGTGGGAGCCGGAGTCCTTCAACCAGCGCAGCCTGCATGAATACATCGGTCAGGCGCTGTATTTCGGCATGCTGCTCGCGCTCGGGCTGTACAACTTCCTGCTGTACGCGTCGATGCGTGACCGGACCTATCTCTACTATGTGATGTTCGTCGCCGCCAATGCGCTGTCGATCGTCGCCTTCAGCGGCCTCGGCTTCCAGTTCCTGTGGCCGCAATCGCCGGGCTGGTCGATGATTTCCTCGATGATAGGCTTCGCATTGACGGGTACCACGCTGATGCTGTTCCAGCGCCGCCTGCTCGGCACCGCCACCCTGGTGCCGATGCTCGACCAGCTGATGCGCATCATGATCGCGCTCAACCTGCTGCAGATGCTCGGCTTCTGGCTCCTGCCCTATCACAAGATGATCACCATCGGCATCACGCTCGATGCGAGCAGCATGGTGATGGCGCTGGTCGTGGGCATCGCGTGCAAGCTGCGCGGCCAGCGCAGCGCGCGCTTCTTCCTGCTCGCCTTCAGTTGCCTGGTGCTGACCGCCGTGCTCACCGCGCTGCGCAGCTACGGCGTCAAGGGCATCCCGAATTTCCTCACCGTGTACGGCATGCAGATCGGCTCGGCGCTGGAAATGCTGCTGCTGTCGCTGGCGCTGGCCGACCGCTTCAACCAGATGAAGCGGGACAAGGAAGTCGCGCAGCAGCAGCTGGTCGACAGCCTGAAGCGCTCCGAACGCATGCTCGAACAGCGGGTGGAAGAGCGCACTGTGGAACTGGTGCGCATCAACCAGGAGCTGCTGGAGCACGAGCGCGCGCTGGAGCAGGCCAAGGAAGTCGCCGAAGAAGCGTCCCGCATGAAGTCGGCCTTCCTGGCCAATATGAGCCATGAAATCCGCACGCCGATGAATGCGGTGATCGGCATGGCTTACCTCGCGCTGCGCACCGACCTGAGCGGCAAGCAGCGCGACTATGTGGAGAAAATCCACCGCGCCGCGGTCTCGCTGCTGGGAATCATCGACGATGTCCTCGACTTTTCCAAGATCGAGGCCGGCAAGCTGACGATTGAAACAACCGACTTCTCGCTGCACGATGTGCTGTCCAACGTCAGCGCCGTGACCAGCCAGCGCGCAACGGAAAAGGGACTGCGTTTCGAGTTCGGCATCGACGACGATGTGCCGGTGCAATTGCGCGGCGATCCGCTGCGCCTGGGGCAGGTGCTGATCAATCTCGTCAGCAATGCGATCAAGTTCACGCCGCAGGGCAAGGTGGAGTTGCGCTGCGCCGTCGCCGCACGCGACGCCGGCGGCGTGCAACTTCGCTTCGAGGTGGAAGACACCGGCATCGGCATGACGCCGGAACAGCAGACGCGGCTGTTCCAGGCATTCAGCCAGGCCGACGATTCGACCACCCGCAAGTACGGCGGCAGCGGACTGGGCCTGGCGATCAGTCGGCGGCTGGTGGAAATGATGGGCGGCAGCATGACCCTGTGCAGCGTCCCCGGGCAGGGCACGACCTTCGGTTTTGGCCTGCGCTTCGGCTTCGGCGCGCAGGCGGCGGCGCTGCCTCCTCTGCCGGAGCGCCTGCGCGGATGCCGCGTGCTGGTGGTCGACGACAATCCGGCGGCGCGTGAAATCCTGGTCGGCATGGTGGAAAGCTTCGGCCTGCCGGTGAACGCGGCCGCCGGCGGCGCGGAAGCGATGAACGCGATCCGCGCTGCCGCCACGCCGTACGACCTGGTGCTGGCTGATCTCGGGATGCCGGAAATGAACGGTACCGAGCTGGCCTGCGCGATCCGCGATGCCGGCCTGGCCTGCCCGCCGAAGGTGATCCTGGTCACCGCATTCGGCCGCGAGGACGCGCTGCGCCTGGCCGGGCAGGCGCCGGTCGCTTCGGTCCTGTTCAAGCCGGTCGACCAGTCGCTGCTGCACGATGCCTTCGTCAACGCGCTGTCGCAGCAGGCGGAGGCGCCGCGCGTCATGCCTGCAGCAAGGCAGCTGCCGCACTTCGACGGCTGCCGGGTGCTGCTGGTGGAGGACAACGACGTCAACCAGCAGATCGCACGCGAAATGCTCGCAGCCGCCGGGCTGCAGGTGGATATCGCGGGCAACGGCAGGATCGCGGTGGAGAAACTGCTGGCGGGCGGACCGCATGCGTACCAGCTGGTGCTGATGGATATCCAGATGCCGGAAATGGGCGGCCACGCGGCAGCGCGCCGGATCCGGATGGACGAGCGTTTCGCCGAGTTGCCGATCATCGCAATGACCGCCCATGCGACGGCGGACGAGCGCGAGGCATGCGCCAAGAGCGGCATGCAAGACCACATCAGCAAGCCGATCCATCCGGAACACTTCTACCAGACGCTGTGCCGCTGGCTGCCGCCGGGCAGCAGCACGGATGCGCCGCAATCCGCCCCGCCGGCGGTTCGATCCGCATCGGAGACGCCCCTCGCCATCCCCGGCTTCGATACGGACGACGCGATGGAACGCATGTCGGGCGACGTCACGCTCTACCACCACGTGCTGGAGATCCTGGTGCCGAGCCTGGCGGCGGCGCTCGACCAGTTCAACAGCGCGATCGCGCTGTCGGACCAGGCGGGTACGAAATCGGCGGTGCACAGCATTCGCGGTATGGCTGGCAACGTCGGCGCGAAGGCGTTGGCGGAATCCGCGGCGCTGCTGGAAAAGACGCTCGGCGAGCAGCAGCAGCACCCGGAACAGCTTGCGTCCTTCGCGCGACTGGTGGAGCAGACGCTGCAGGCGGTGACAAGCGCGCTGGCGGAGGGAAAAGCCGCGTGAGGGTTCCCGGGCGCGCGACGGACCGGAAGTGATGAAAGGCATAACGGCAGGCGCTTGTCGCGCCTGCCGTTGGCCAAGGGTCCACGAATGCGGGTTAACGGATCAGTGGCTGGTTCCCGCAGAGCGCGTGATCTTGTTGTGGACGTTGTACTTGCCGGAGGGCTTGCGCATCGGCAGGCGCTTGACTTCCTTCAGCGTCTGCGCGTCGTAGACCACCAGCTCGCCCGGGTCTTCCCAGACGCTCACCAGCGCATACTTGCCGTCGCGGCTGAACTCGGTGTGCGCGGCGACCTTGCCCGGACTCGGCCGCAGCTGCGCGACCACTTCCAGCGTGTTCTTGTCGAGGATCTGGATCACGTCCCGGTCCTTGCTGCCGTTGAACACATCGACCCAGGCGTGGCGCACGTTCTCGTGGCTGCGCATGAAGAAACCGGGGCCGAGCGTGGGCACCTGCTTCACGGTCTTCCAGGTCTTCATGTCGATCACCGTGACCAGCCCTTCCTTCAGGTTGGGCGAGGCCATGACCGGCCGGCCGTCGAGTTCCCAGGTGATCCCCGAGCCGAGGTGCGGCATGCCCGGCAGGTCGATGTTGGTGATCTTGCGGCGGATGTTCAGGTTGACCACCTGCCCCTTGCCTTCGCGCGAGGAGCCGATCAGGTGATCGTAGCGGGCGTCGAAGAAGAAATCGTCGAGATAATCGTCGAGAATAATGCGGCGTGGCGGGAAAGGTCCGGAGACCGCCACGCCCTCGCCCATCTTGTAGTCGTGCACCATCCCGTTGTAGACCGGCTCGGCCTTGTCGTCATAGGTAAGTTCCCACACCTCGGGAATGTCCTTCAGCGCCGCGACGAAGCTCTTGCGCGGCGCCGCGTCGTACACCGCCGACACGCGCGAGCTCTTGCCTTCGCCGTCCTTGACGTCGATCACCTTGACCGGTTGCAGGTCGCGCGCATCGAGCGCGACCAGTGTGTGCGGCAGGTAGTTGGCGACCATCACGAAACGGCCGTCGGAAGATACCGCGAGATTGCGGGTATTGATGCCGGCGCGGATCTCGGCCACCAGCGTGAGATTCCAGATATCGTACTTCGCGATCCAGCCGTCGCGCGACGCGAAGTAGACGAAGCGGCCGTCCGGCGAGAACTTCGGCCCGCCATGCAGCGCATAGCGCGTCGGGAACCGGGTGATCGGTTCGAGCTTGTCGCCGTCGAGGATGGTCGCATGGTGGTCGCCCAGCTCCACCACCACGAACAGGTTCAGCGGGTCGGCCTTGAACACCGGCTTGTCGCCGAGGCTGGCGGCCATGCGGTGCTCGATACGCGACGCGCGGATCTCCGGCATGCCCCAGGACGGCATGGCCGCCAGCGGCGTGTAGATCAGTTCGGCCAGCGCCTTGATCTCGTCGCCGTTGAGCTTGTCCTTGAAGGCCGGCATCTGGGTCGCGATGCGACCGTCTGCGATGGTGCTGACCGCCGCCGGCTTGCGCAGCCGCGCCAGGTTGTCCGGCAACAGCGCCGGGCCGGTGCCGCCCAGCCTGTCCGCGCCGTGGCAGGAGGCGCAATGCGCCTGGTACAGCGCGCCCGCGTCGGGTGCGCTCCATGCCGAGCCGTAACGCAGCGCCAGCAGCGCCGCCGCGGCGGTAAGGACGATACGCCAGTTCATGATGCCTCCGCAGTGCGAATCTTGAAATAGGGTTTGAGCTGCAGCCGCTCGCGCCCGCCCGCCACGCCGATCTCGTCATCGCTCAGGTAGCAGGCCGGGTCTTCCTGCCAGGGATCGCCGGTGAGCTGCATCGCGCGTACCCGGGTGTTGCCGCCGCAGACATCGAAATAGCCGCACTCGCCGCAACGTCCCTTGATACTGCGCGGACTGGCCTTCAGGCCGGCCATCAGCGGATCGGACGTATCCGTCCATATCTCGGAAAACTTCCTCTGGCGCACATTGCCCAGCGTGTGGTTCCACCACATCGTGTCCGGGTGCACGTTGCCGAGGTTGTCGATATTGGCCACGTTGACGCCGGAAGAGTTCCCGCCCCATTGCGCCAGCTTCGCGCGCAGGTGGGCTTCCCGTTCCGGCATGTGCTTGCGTACCCAGTGCAGCAGGTAGACGCCGTCCGCATCGTTGTTGCCGGTCACGAATTCCTTTTCGGCGCCGCGCTGCAGGTCGGCCCAGCAGGTGTCGAACAGCAGGTCCATCGCATTGCGCGTGGTTTCGAGGAAAGCGTCGCGCGCACGGTTGGTGTTGCCGCGTCCCGCATAGTTCAGGTGCGACAGGTAGAACTTGTGGATGCCTTCGTCATCGACCAGCTTCAGCAGCGCCGGCAGATCGTGCGCATTGCCTTGCGTGAGCGTGAAGCGCACGCCGACCTTGATGCCGGCATCGCGGCACAGACGCACGCCCTCCAGCGATGCGTCGAATGCGCCTTCCTTGCGGCGGAAAGTGTCGTGCGTGCCCTTGATGCCGTCGAGGCTGATGCCGACGTAATCGAAGCCGACTTCCGCGATGCTGTCGATGTTGCCGCGATCGACCAGCGTGCCGTTGGTCGAAAGGCCGACATAGAAGCCCATCTGCTTCGCATGCCTGGCGACTTCGTAAATGTCCGGACGCAGCAGTGGCTCGCCGCCGGACAGGATCAGCACCGGCACGCGGAAGCTGCGCAGGTCGTCCATCACCGTGAACACTTCCCCAGTGGACAGCTCGCCTGCGTAGTCAGTGTCGGCGGACAGCGAATAGCAATGCTTGCAGGTCAGGTTGCAGCGCCGGATCAGGTTCCAGATGACCACCGGGCCGGGCGGATTGCGTTTCGGGCCGAGCGGCGTCGGCTCGGCGATTTCGCGCATGTATTGGCTGATGCGAAACATCGTTGTCCTCTTATTCGCTGGTTTTTCGTGCGGCCAGGCGCAGGCCTGTCTTCTTCAGGATGCGCGTGCTGTAGAGCACGTCGTGCGCGCGCACATGTTCGCCGAGCAGGGCGGCGATCTGCGCCACCTTCGCTTCGACTTCCTCGCGCGTGCGGCCGTGCACCATTGCAAACAGGTTGTAATTCCACATCGGCGGGAAGCGTGGGCGGCGGTAGCAGTGGCTCACGCAGTCAAGGCGGCCGACGCGCTCGCCGAGTTCGTCGATGTGCTCGTCGGGCACGTCCCATACGGACATGCCGTTGGCGACGTAGCCGATCGCATAGTGGTTCGGCACGACGCCGATGCGCCGTATCAGGCCGCGCTCCAGCATCGCGTTCATGCGCGCCATCACTTCCTCCGGCGCGACCCCGATGCGTTCGGCGACCGCATGGTACGGGCGCGGCACCAGCGGCAGGCCGTTCTGGGTTGCGACGATGATGGCGCGGTCGATGTCGTCTGCGGATTGAGTCATTAGACGCTCAGTTTCAGTTCGATGAAATATTCCCGCGACTTCGGGAAGTTGTAGACCTTGCAGCCGGTGTCGCGCTCGATCCGTTCGATCGCGGCGGCGATGCCGTCGGGCGTCTCGGCGGCGACCACGAACCACATGTTGAGCGCATGCGTGCGCTCATAGTTGTGCGCCACTTCCGGCATCGCATTGACGATCGCGGCGATGCGTTCGTAGTCTTCGCGCGGCGCCGACAGCGCGGCCAGCGTGAACGCGCCGCCCATGCGCTCGATCTGGAACAGCGGGCCGATGCGCGTCAGCGTGCCGTTCTCCAGCATCCGCTGCAGGCGAGCCAGCATCTCGTCCTCGTCGATGCCGAGGCGCCTTGCCGCTTCCTGGTAGGGCCGTTCGCATACCGGCAGCCCGCCCTGCAGGTTGTTGATGATGGCGCGGTCGATGTCATCCATGGCGAGTCTCCGGCAGTGCCGCATAATGCGCGCCGCGCTGCTTGAAGCGGCGGCAGCTGAACAGGATATCGCGCGGCCATCCGTCCAAGCCGCACTCCCTGGACATCGCGGCGATGCGCGCCCGCACGTCCGCGCGGTCCTTGCCGTGGATCATGCAAAACAGGTTGTACGGCCAGTCCGGCAGGCGCCGTTCGCGCCGGTAGCACAAGGTCGCGCGCCCGCCCGCGGCGATGCGCTGCCCGGCTTCGGACACCTGGGCATCCGGTACGTTCCATACGGTCATCGCGTTGGCGGTATAGCCGAGCTCATGATGGCGCACGATCACGCCGAGGCGCTTGACGATGCCTTCATCAAGCCAGCGCGCAATCAGCGCCAGCGCGTCGGACTCGGCGAGGCCGAGGCAGGAATACGGCCGCTCGACCAGCGCCAGGCCTTCCTGCAGCACGGCCACCATGCGCCGCTCTGTCTCGTTCAGCGCGATCGGACTGCAAGACACGACGGCCGAAGGCGGCAACGCCGCGCCATTGGCATACGCAGCCAGGTCGAAGCCGAGGTCGATGTGGTATTCCTCGACCATCGGCAGCACCAGCACCGGCCCGGATTCGCACACCTCTTCGATTTCGGCGAACACCGCATTCAGCCGCTCCTGTGAGGGCGCGGTGGCGACGAACCACAGGTTGTATCGATGTTCGCGCTGGTAGTTGTGGTTGACCTCGGCGAAGGCGCTGACGAAACCGGCGACCCGTTCCAGCCGGTCCGGCGCCACCGCCAGCGCGGCCAGCGCGCTGGCGCCGATCACGTTGGGGCGGAACACCGCGCCGACGCGGCTCACCGCGCCGTCGGCGCGCAGCGCGCGCAGCCGCTCGATCACCAGGGATTCGTCGACGCCGAGTTTTTCCGCGACCGCCGCGAACGGGCGCGGCACCAGCGGGAAATCGCGCTGGAAGGCATTGAGCAAGCGGAAGTCGAGTTCGCCGCCGGCGGCGGATGCGGTGAGCGTGTTCATTGCATCCTCAAAATCCTGTGCGCGCGGCGCGCGCAGTGAAGAAGATGCCGCTCGGGGCGGTCGCCGGCATTTCCAGCCGGCGGGCGAAGGACGTGGTGTCGTACACCACCACCTTGTTGTCGTCGCGCGCGGAAACCCAGACGGCCTCGCCGCGCGGCGTGAATTCCATGTGCAGCACGGTCTTGCCGGGCTCCAGCCGCTTGACCACCTGGCGTGATTCGGTATCGATCACCTGCACATGGCTGTTGTCGGGGAAGGCGAAGTTGACCCAGACCTGGCGACCGTCCGGGCGCGCCATCACGAACACCGGCTGGCCGGCAACCGGGATGCGCGCGGCTTCCTGCCAGGTGTCGATGTCGACCACCAGCACCTCGTGCCGGCCGATCGCGGGCAGGTAGGCATGCCTGCCCGCGACCGCCCAGCCGCGCAGGTGCGGCATCTTGTAGACCGGCATCTTTTCCTGGCCGCGTCCGTAACCGTCGAGGATGCGGCGCACGCCGCGCTCCGGATGCCAGAGGTCGAGCATCGCCAGCCCGTCCTCGCCGAACAGGCCGGCGAGGTAGTAGCGCCCGTTCGGCGTCACCAGGCCGTCATAGGGTTCGCGTCCGACGTTCTTGTACTTCTCGATGCGCGGCTGTTTCGGATTGCTGAAGTCGCCGACCCAGATCTCGCCGGCATCGAACAGGCTCCACACAAAGCGGTTGCCAGGCGCATCGGCAAGACCGACCACCTTGGCGAACTTGCCTTCGTTTCCATAGGCGGCGGGAATGTCCGCGACCAGTTCGAGCGTGTCGGCGCGGAACACCTTGACTCCGCCCGGCTCGTAATTCTGTGCGGCGACCAGCGTGCCGTCCTGCGAGATCGCGCCGCCGATGCTGTTGCCGGCCTGGATCACGCGCCTGTCGATCGCCTGCTTGAGAAGATCGACCTTGGTCATGCCGCCGTCGCGGCCGAATACGTACGCATAGCGCCCGTCGCGCGAATAGACCAGCGATGCATGCGACAGGTCGCCCAGTCCGTCGACTTTGGCGAGCGCGGTCTGGCCGCTGGTTTCGACGATTTGCACGCTGCCGGTGGCCCGCTCGATGACGATGCCGAGGTCGCCGGTGCCGCGCAGTTGAGGGGCGGCGCAGCCGGCAAGCAGCACCGACGCCGCGACGGTTGCGAAGAAATTAGCGCGCACTGGGGAAGCCTTTCTGCAATTGCATGACGACCCACTCCGCCTCGGCCTCCGTCATGAAGCGCTGCCACGGCGGCATGGCCGTGCCGGGGCGCCCCTGCATGATGGTGGCGACGAGACTGTCTGCGGGTTTGTCCTTGAGCGTTTCCGGCAGGAGGGCCGGTCCGAGGCCGCCCTTCAGGGACAGGCCGTGACAGGAACCGCAGTCCTGACGCACCAGCGTGATGAGTTCGCTGCGGCGTGCCGGCTCCGGTTCGGGAATGCGGGGTTCTGCGAGGGTAAGACTGGGGATGCTGCAGGCGAATGCGAGGGCGGCCGGTCCGGCGGTGGCCCAGAGACTGCCTGGTTTGGATTTGCGCAGCATGTCTGACTCGTACAAGCTAGGTTGCCGGTGTGGCGCCCTTCCCCCGCAGGCAGGGGAAGGGATGCGGATGAGGGGTTGCAAACATCTCCTGCGCAAGCCCCCTCATCGCTGCTACGGTTTAATACACGTCGTGCTGGGTGTTATGCACGTTGAACTTGCCGGTCGGCGTGATCAGCTTCGGATCCTTGATGACGGTCTTCAGCTTGCGGGTCTTGTCGTCCACGACCACCACTGCCGAGGTCTTGTCCTTCGCATTCCACACCGAGAACCAGACTTCGTCGCCAGCCTTGTTGTATTCCGGCTGCACGACGCGCTTGGCGCCGTCGCCCAGGTTGGCCCATTCGGCGATCGGCAGGACGTCAAAACCCTTGTCCAGGTTCTTGATGTCATACACGGCGACCGACTGGCTTACCTTCGCGTCCGGATGCAGCGGCGTATCGACCCACAGGTTGGCCGACTTCGGATGGGTCTTGATGAACAGCGAGCCGCCGCCCTGTCCCTTCAGCGTCTGCACGACCTTCCATGCATTCGCCTTGTTCTTCACCGGATCGGTGCCGATCAGGGAGATGGTTTCGTCGCCCAGGTGGCTGGTTGCCCAGACCGGACCGAACTTCGGATGCTTGAAGTTGGCGCCGCGGCCCGGGTGCGGAGTCTTGCCCACATCGACCAGCGCTGCCAGCTTGTTGTCCTTGGTATCGACCACGGCGATCTTGTTGGAGGCGTTCGCGGCGACCAGGAAGTAACGGCCGCTGGAGTCGAAGCCGCCGTCATGCAGGAACTTGGCCGAATCGAGCACCGTCATCTTCAGGTTGTTCATGTCCTTGTAGTTGACGATGTAGATCTTGCCGGTTTCCTTGGCGTTGACGACGAATTCCGGGTTGTAGTGCGAGGCCACGATCGAGGCGACGCGCGGTTCCGGATGGTACTCGTTGTCGACCGTCATGCCGCGGGTGGAGACGATCTTCTTCGGCTTCAGGGTATCGCCTTCCATCATCACGAACTGCGGCGGCCAGTAGGTGCCGGCGATCGCGTACTTGTCCTCGAAGCCCTTGAACTTGGAGGTCTCGACGGAGCGCGCTTCGAGGCCGACCTTGATTTCGGCGACGTTGTCCGGCTTCTCCATCCACAGGTCGATCAGATTGATGCGCGCGTCGCGGCCGATCACGTACAGGTAGCGGCCGGATGCGGACAGGCGCGAGATGTGCACCGCATAGCCGGTCTTGACGATGTTGATGATCTTCTTGGTGTCGCCGTCGATCAGCGCCACTTCGCCGGAGTCACGCAGCGTGGTCGAGAAGATGTTCGCAATGTTGTAATTGTTCATCTTCTTGGTCGGACGCTTGGCAACCGGGATGATTTCCTTCCAGGTCGCTTCCATGTCCTTGATGCCGAATTCCGGCGGCGTCGGCGGCTCTTGCTGGATGTAGCGAGCCATCATGTCGACTTCCTGCTCGGTGAAGTCGCCCGAGGTCTGCCAGTTCGGCATGCCGGCCGGCGAACCGTAGGCGATGAAGACCTTCAGGTAGTCCGTGCCCTTTGCGAGGGTGATGTCCGGGGTCAGCGGCTTGCCGGTCGCGCCCTTGCGTAGCACGCCGTGGCAGCCCGCGCAACGCTCGAAGTAGATCTGCTTGGCGCGATCGAATTCCGCCTTGGTCATCGGCGGCGCCTTCGGGTTGATGTTCTGGTGCATCTCTTCGGTCGCCAGCGGCGACGCCCCTGCCTGGTACTTGATCTCAGGTCCGGCGTGCGGCTGCTTGTCCGGCGCCGTTTGCGCATACGCGACGCCGACAGCGAGCGGCAGTGCGGCCAGCATTGCCGCCAGCGGGCGGACATACGGCTTCTTTAACATCATCTTGATTCCCCTCGTCTTTAAGGTTTGTGGACTACGACTACTTAAACATCAGCGTCAGAAACCGCAGGTCCTGGCGCACGGCCATCATTGGCCGATGCCGCAAATTCAAGTTGTGCGTAGCTTGCGCCTCGGGTGTTTCGTTTTCCTTAACTCACATCAATTTTTTTCGGACTCACGGGCGATACATTGAAGTCCATTCAAACCGAGGACAAGGGAGCCAAGCCATGCCCAGCCTAGCGCCGTCTACCGTCAGCTCCGTGACGTCCACCCGGCCGCCCGGAAAAGTCTTTCTCGTCGGCGCCGGTCCCGGCGACCCCGACCTGCTGACACTGCGCGCCGCGCGCCTTCTGGGAGCGGCGGAAGTCATCGTCTATGACCACCTCGTGGGCGCCGGCATCCTAGAGCTCGTCAACAACAGCGCCGAACGCATCTATGCGGGAAAGCAGAACCGCTGCCATACGCTGTCGCAGGACGAAATCAACGGCCTGCTGGTTCGCCTGGCAAGCCAGGGCAGGAACGTCGTGCGGCTAAAGGGCGGCGACCCGTTCATCTTCGGGCGCGGCGGCGAGGAGCTGGAAACCCTGGCGGCGCACGGCATCCCGTTCGAAGTGGTGCCGGGGGTGACGGCAGCCAGCGGCGTGTCGTGCTACGCCGGCATTCCGCTCACGCACCGCGACTATGCGCAGTCCTGCATCTTTACCACCGGCCACCTGAAGGACGGCAGCCTCGACCTAGACTGGCCGACGCTCGCACGCCCGCGCCAGACGGTGGTGATCTACATGGGATTGAACGCGCTGCCGGAAATTGCGCGCCAGCTGATCGCGCACGGCCAGTCGCCGGACATGCCGGCAGCAGTGGTGGAAAAGGGCACGACGCGGCAACAGCGGGTCGCGGTCGGCACGCTGGCGGCGATGCCAGACCTGGTGGCGGCCCTCGGGCTGCAATCGCCCTGCCTGATCATCATCGGCGAAGTGACCGCGCTGCATCGCAAGCTGCAGTGGTTTACCGGCGCTACCGGCGAGGTGAAGCAGGAAGTGTTCTGCTGACGAAAATCGAACGAGGCCGTGACCGTCCCGCAGGCATGCGGGCATGCGGGCATGCGGGAACAGGCTCTCGCCCACCGGTTTCCGATCCCCGTCGGTCCCGCGCAGGCGGGCCCCATAACCCGGTCGCGCGAGCGCCGCGCCATCCGAATCCCCTGCATCCTCCGCATGGGTTCCCGCCTGCGCGGGAACGACGGGGAAGCACCATTACCGATTGGCCGGCAGCTACCCGCCCGAGCGCTTCCCTTCCGAATTAATCCGCCCCCGTCAGCTGCATGTACAGCCGCGGCAGCACCGTCGGCAGCATTTCCGCGTTGCGCACCACCACGTAGCCGTTCGCGCCGAACAGGTGCGGCAGGTATTCGCCCGCCTTTTCGTCGATGGTCACGCAGAAAGGCGTCAGCCCGAGCCGGCGCGCTTCATGGACCGCCATGCGCGTGTCTTCGATGCCATAGCGGCCTTCGTACTTGTCGAGATCGTTCGGCTTGCCGTCGGTGAGGATCAGCAGCAGGCGGCGCGCCGATTTCTGCTTCGACAGGATCGCCGCAGAGTGCCTGATCGCCGCACCCATCCGGGTATAGAAGCCCGGCTTGATCGCCGCCAGCCGTCCGCGGATGGTGCCGTTGTAGCGTTCGTCGAAGCCCTTGATCAGGTGGTAGCGCACGTTGGCGCGCTTCACGGAGGAGAAGCCGTACAGCGCGAAGCGGTCGCCGGTGGCCGACAGGGCTTCGCCGAACAGCATCAGGCTGTCGCGGATCACGTCGATCACGCGCGCCGAGTTGCTGACCCAGGCGTCGGTGGACAAGGAGAGATCCGCCAGCAGCAGGCAGGACAGGTCACGCTGCCGGTTGCGGCTGTCGATGTACAGGCCGGGCTCGGACGTCGGCACGCCGCTCGCCTTTTCGGCGGCATGGCGCACGCAGGCATCCAGATCGAGGTCGCTGCCGTTGGCCTGCGCGCGCAGGCGCGTGCGCGTCGGCGTCAATGCCTGGAACTGGTTGCGCAGGCGCCTGGCGCTGTTGCGCAGGGCCGGCGGCAGGTCGCAGGATTCGGCGTCCCGCGCCAGCATCATCTGCAGGCTGCAATGCGCCGGCAGCAGCTGCTGCTTGCGGTAATCCCATTCCGGCAGCGGAATGCCGTCCAGCAGCACCTGGTCGTCATCCGCCTCGGCCGGCAAATCGAGGTCGAAGCGCACGCGGCTCGCGGTGGTCTGGCTGTCCTTGGCAACGCTCATCACGTCGAGGTCGTTGGCTGCCTTGCCGGCATCCTCATTGTCGTCTTCTTCGACGGAACGATTGACCTTGATGTACTCGGCCCAGGTGAACAGGCTTTCTGCGCGGAACAGCAGCACGAAGGGACTGTCCGGTTTCGGCATGTCCACCCGTTCGGCGTGCCGCTTGCGCTCGTCCTCGTCCTTCTTCACCTTCCCGCCTTCCGGCTGTTGCTGCGGCTCGCCCGCGGCGCGGCTGCTGCGCGCATCCACCCCCATCGGCGGCGCCGGGTGCAGCCATAGCGGCACCGGCACCGGCGGACGCTTTCCTGGTGTGAACGAGGTGACGGAACCCGGTTCGCGGAGCGCCGCCCGGATCGCGGCTTCGGCCGCCGCTTCATCTGCTGGCAGGGAGGCCGGATCGGTGCGCCGCGCCAGCTCGGCTTCCACCAGCTTGCGGTAACGCGAGGCCAGCCCCGGCAACGCTTCCAGCGTCGCCAGCGTCGCCTTCTGGCTGCGTTCGATCCATGGCGCGCCGGGCGCGACGTCGTGCGCGGCCAGCGCGATCAGCCACAGGTAGAGTTCGCGGTTCTGCGCGCGCTCCGGAAAACGGTCGATCGCCGCCGGCAGGTGCAGCGTGTTGTCGTCGGCCCAGGCAAGTTCTATCCGGTCGCCGATGCCCGCCACCCGCTCCAGCCAGCTGCGGCGCCCGCCGTGCGCGGTGGCGCTGCCGGCCTTCAGGTTCAGCCCGGCGTCGCCGCCCAGCGCGCGGAAAAAGACCGGCGCGATGCGCTCCATTTCCTTGAGCTCGACCCGCGCATCGGGATAGCCGCGGTAAGCGGTGCGCGTGATCAGCTTGTCCCACAAGCCGCCGACGAATTCTTCCATGGCCTACTCCTTGTCAGGCGCCTGCTTGATCATGATGGTGCGCGCGGTGCGGGTGTTGAACGACGCCTCCGATTCCGCGCGCAGGTCGTTCACCCAGCCCAGCAGCGAGCCGGAGGGATTGCTGTCCTGCGTGTGGTCGCAGGCGTCCACGCACTGGCCGCACTGCACGCAGGCGAACATCATGCGCTTGACGTTGCGCGGGTTCAGCCGCATCGGGCAGACATGGTCGCAGGCGGAATAGCAGGTCGAGCAATCCTTGGCCCGCTCGCGCTGGAAACCGACCACCATCGCCTTGTCGTTCGCCATCCAGGCCAGGCTCTGGAAGAAGCCGATCGCGCATGCATAGCGGCAGAACAGGTGGCGCGCGAACATGAATTCGACGAAGAACGCGATGCTCGCCGCGGTCAGGAAGATGGTCTGGTTGCGGGTGAGCGTGCCGTGCCAGATGTTGCCGTAGATTTCGGCCGGCGGCAGCAGGTAGGTCAGGAGCACCACCGCCCACAACGCGGCGCAACCGATCACCAGCGGGATCACGCCGAACCACCAGATCGGATCGAACTTCGTTTCACTGCCGTCGGGATTGCGTGTGGGAATGCGCTTGGCGTCCCACAGGCTTTGCTTGCCGATCGCGCGCCGCAACGCCTGGTTGATGGTTTCCACCACCGAGAAATGCGGGCATAGCCAGCCGCAGTACAGGCGCCCCCACTTCCAGCTGACATAGATCAGCGTGCCGCCGACGGCGACCAGCGGCAGGAAGCCGCGCAGCACGATGTTGAGCGAAGCCTGTCCGGCGCTCGCTTTCCCCGCAACAAAATCGTCGAGGCCGAGCGTCCAGTCGAGGCCGAAGAAAATGAAATGCTTGACGTTCAGGTCGAGACGGAAGATGTCGAGGATGGGCGCGAAGATGAACAGCAGGAAGAAGCCGATCTGTGTCATCTGGCGCCAGCGCTGCACCGGCACGCCGAGCCAGCCGCGGCGCTGGGCGCCGGTATCAGGCGGGACCCGCGGTCCGGTCGAGGGGCGCTGCGCCGAAGCAGGTGCGGCGGTGCGGGTAGGACTTACCATTTCTTGCTCCCGATGAGCGGGTAGACGAACAATTGCCCGGCGATGGCGCGTGACAGTCCGAGGATGCCGAACAGCACCAGCGCCGCATGGCAGCAGGTGAAATACAGGATGAGCACGACCCAGGTGGACGGCACATGCAGGCCGCCCAGCAGCACGATCAGCAGCGCCACCACCGCGAGCAGGAAGCCCGCCCACAGGCTGGCGATGACGGTCTGCCTCAGGTGGCAGCGCCCCAGCTCGCCGCAGCCGCCCGCCGAGCGGCGTGCCAGCCACAGCAGCGCGACAAACGCCAGGCCGGGCAGCAGCAGCAGGTTGAGCAGGTAGAGCGCTTCCGCCCGCACCGCGACCGCCGTGTCATGCTCGTCGACGGTCATTTTCCGAACGTAGCCTTGATGACTTCCAGCAGCGCGGCGGCGGTGTCGGCATCGTCGGTCAGCGGCTCGACCAGCGCCGCCTCGCAGGCGTCGACCGGGTCGCATCCGGAACGCATCAGGCTTGCTGCGTACACCAGCAGGCGCGTCGATACCGCCTCTTCCAGGTCATGGTCCTTGAGCTGGCGGAAATGGCCGGCCAGCGTGACCAGCTGCGTCGCGCGCATTGCTTCGATGCCGGTTTCCGCAATAACGATCTTCTGCTCCAGTGCCGCCGGCGGGAAATCGAAGTTGATCGCGACAAAGCGCTGCCGGGTGGAAGGCTTCAGGCTCTTCAGCAGGTTCTGGTAGCCCGGGTTGTATGACACCACCAGCATGAATTCACCGGGCGCGTGCAATTCCTCGCCGGTGCGCTCGATCGGCAGGATGCGCCGGTCGTCGGTCAGCGGGTGCAGCACCACGGTCGTATCCTTGCGCGCCTCGACGATTTCGTCGAGGTAGCAGATGCCGCCCTGCCGGACCGCGCGCGTCAGCGGGCCGTCGGACCAGACGGTCTGGCCGTCGCCGATCAGGTGGCGCCCGACCAGGTCGGCCGCGGTCAGGTCGTCGTGGCAGGCCACGGTGATCAGCGGACGCGCCAGGCGGGCCGCCATGTGCGCCACGAAGCGGGTCTTGCCGCAGCCGGTCGGCCCCTTGATCAGCAGCGGCAGCTTGTTGCGGTAGGCATGCTCGAACAGCTCGCATTCGTTGCCGACCGGCTGGTAGAAGGGAATATCGGCCACGGTTGCAAGACCGGGTGCGGTGAGATCGTTCATGTGTTTCTCCAATTTAAACCGGTACGGCGCGGAATGCATACGCGATCAGTGCGACCACGATGCCCAGCCAGCCAAGCACGACCCAGCGCCACAGGGACGGCGCCTGCTGCAGGCCCATGAAGCGGTCGATCACGATGCGGCCCTTGATGAGCGTCGCCGCCAGCACCGGCAGCAGCACCGCCTCGCCCGCCATCGCATTGTCGGCGAGGCGGAAGCTCAGCCCGGTCAGCAGCAGCAGGACCAGCCATTCGACAGTCGATCTCTTGATCGTCATGGTATCAGTGCAATATGTAGATCAGCGGGAACAGCACGATCCATACCAGGTCGACCATATGCCAGTAGGCGGCGCCGGTTTCGACGCCCGCATGGTCTGCCGCGCTGTAGCCGCCCTTCCTCGCCTTCAGCGCGACCGCGCCGAGGATCACCATGCCGAGTACCACGTGCATGAAGTGAAAGAAGCCGAGGAAGAGGTAAAACATGTAGAAGGTATTGGTGGACATGCTGATGCCGGCAGCAGCCTTGGCGCCGAATTCCACCATCTTGAGCACGAGGAAGCCGGCGCCGCAGCCCATTGCGGCGGCGAGCCAGCCCGCGCATCCTTTGTTGCGGCCGCGCCGGATTTCATCGACGGCGCGCACCACGAACCAGCTGCTGGTCACCAGCAGCACGGTATTGATCGCGCCGCTCACACGATCGAGTTCCTGTTGCGACGCGTTGAAAAGTTCGATGTGATGGTTGCGGGTGAACGCATACACCACGAAAAAGACGCCGAACACCAGCAGTTCGGCGAGGATAAAGCACCACATGGAAAGGTCGCCGGGCAAACCGCGACCGCTTTGCTGCGGAGCTGAGGAAGAAGGGATGCAGGTATCCATGGTGTTGTTCCATGGCCGCCCGGCCTGCTGGGGCCGGGCGGACCGTCAGGATCAGGCGGCTGCCTTTTCCTTGCCGGTAACGAAGAAGCTTGCAACGTAGAGGACGAGGCCGACCAGGAACACCAGGCCGCTGCCTTCACGCAGCCAGTAGAACAGCGAGACCTGATCTTGCGCAGCCATGAACGACATCGGCTGTGCGGCGACGCGTTGCAGCCAGACCTGCAGGATGCCGGCGGCGGTCAGGAACAGGGTGATGAAGACCATCGAGATCGTCATCAGCCAGAACGACCACATTTCCAGCACTTGCGCGGTGGCGCTGTTTGCGGCGCGGCCGCGCATCAGCGGCATGGTGTAGCTGATCATGGTCAGGGTCACCATCGCATAGGCGCCGTAGAACGCCATGTGGCCGTGCGCCGCGGTGATCTGGCTGCCGTGCGTGTAGTAGTTCACCGGTGCCAGGGTGTGCAGGAAGCCCCACACGCCTGCGCCGAGGAAGGCCATCACGCCGGTGCCCAGCGCCCACAGCACTGCAGCCTTGTTCGGATGCTCGCGGCGGCGGCGGTTCACCATGTTGAACGCGAACACGGTCATCATGAAGAACGGAATCGGTTCCAGGGCGGAGAACACGCTGCCCCACCATTGCCAGTATTCCGGGGCGCCGATCCAGTAGTAGTGGTGGCCGGTGCCGATGATGCCGGTGATCAGCGCCATCGCAATGATCACGTACAGCCACTTCTCGATCACTTCACGGTCCACGCCGGTCACCTTGATCAGCACGAAGGCCAGCATCGAGCCCATGATCAGTTCCCAGACGCCTTCCACCCAGAGGTGCACGACCCACCACCAGTAGTACTTGTCCTTGACCAGGTTGGCCGGGTTGTAGAAGGAGAACAGGAAGAAGATCGCCAGGCCCCACAGACCGATCAGCATCACCAGGTTGATGGCGGTCTTGCGGCCCTTGAGGATGGTCATCGAGATGTTGAACAGGAAGACCAGCGCAACGATCACGATGCCCACCTTGGTCGGCAGCGGCTGCTCGAGGAACTCGCGTCCCATCGTCGCCAGCAGGTCATTGCCGGTCATTTCGGCCAGCGTTGCGTACGGCACGAAGAGATAGCCGAGGATCGTGGCAGCGCCGGCGATCAGGAACACCCAGAACGTCGCAAGAGCGAGTTTCGGGCTGTGCAGCTCACGCTCCGACTCTTCCGGAATCAGGTAGTAGGCCGCGCCCATGAAGCCGAACAGCAGCCACACGATGAGCAGGTTGGTGTGCACCATGCGTGCAACGTTGAACGGGATGGCCGGGAACAGGAAGTCTCCGACCACATACTGCATCCCCATGATCAGGCCGAACAGCACCTGACCGATGAAGAGGCCGATCGCCGCGATGAAATAAGGCTTCGCGACCGCCTGTGATTTGAATTGCATACTTTTCTCCACTGATAGCAATGTTCTTTACGTCCGATCAGCCCTCGATGTTCGGCGGCCACTTCGCGGTGTCGATTTCCGAGCTGTACTTCAGGAAGTTCACCAGGTCGTCGAGCTGCTGGTCGTTCAGATGGAATTGCGGCATCTGGCGACGTCCGGGCGCGCCGGTCGGCTGGATCTTCATCCAGGTCTTGATGAAGTCGCCACCGCGGCGTGCATACACATTGCCGAGTTCAGGCGCGAAATAAGCGCCCTCGCCCATCAAGGTATGGCAGCCGATGCAGTTGCGCGTTTCCCAGATGTGCTTGCCGCGCGCAACCGACTCGGTCAGGTTCTCGCGGTTGTCGCGCTTGGGAAGCGTCTGCATGGTGTCGAATGTCATGGCAAGGAACAGCAGGAAGAAAAACACTGCACCGCCATAGAAGATGTTTCTGGCTGTTGATTTAGTGAAGGATGAGCTCATTTATAGGTTCCTATGTCTTAGACCGAAAAAATCGTCTCCGGCGGACCTCGTGCTACGGAAGTGAAATACGCATCCGAGCCCCGTCAGGCGAAATGATACATATGAGATGCATCTTTTTGCAAAGGGGTAAAAGCGAAAATTTTCGCTTGGAGCCACAAATTTGAAATCCTTGATACGCATCAAGGATCGCGGCGCCCCCTAGCTGATACAAAGGCCGGTGCAAAAAACGGCGGCATTTTTGCGCGGCGCACGCGGCTTGCGCCGCATGACGGCACTGCCCTGTCGACGGCTTCCGTGTTGGATAATCAGGCCGGCAGCGGCTCTCGGTGGCGCTGAACGAAGCGACCGCTCGCAAGCAGCGCAGGGCATTCCTCTGCGGGCACCGGCTTGCTGAACAGATAACCCTGGTAGGAATCGCAATCGAGGTCACGCAGGAAGTCCTGCTGCTCGCGCAGTTCCACGCCTTCCGCCACCACATCCATTCCCAGGCTCTTGGCCAGCGACACCACCGCCTTGACGATCGCCGCATCATCCGGGTCGGTATGGATGTCGCGCACGAAGGAGCGGTCGATCTTGAGGCTGCTGACCGGGAAACGCTTCAGGTAGACCAGGCTCGAATAGCCGGTGCCGAAATCGTCCAGCGCGATACCAACGCCCATGCCCGCGATCCGCCGCAGCATCCGTTCCGCCTCGTCCGGATGCTGCACCAGCATGCTCTCGGTGATTTCCAGCTCCAGCCAGGCGGCGTCCAGCCCGCTGTCGCGCAGCGCCGCGGCCACCATATCGGCCAGGTTCTTGTTGCGGAACTGGCGCGCCGAGATGTTGACGCCCATGACCGTATGCGGCAGGCCCTGGTCCTGCCATGCCTTGTTCTGGCGGCAGGCGGTGCGCAATATCCATTCGCCGATGCTGTCGATCAGGCCGGTTTCCTCCGCGATGCCGATGAACTGCGACGGCGGCACCAGTCCGAGTTCCGGATGCCGCCAGCGCACCAGCGCTTCCATGCCCTTCACCTTGCCGCTGCGCGCGCAGACCTGCGGCTGGTAATGCAATAGCAGCTCGTCGTTCTGGACCGCCCTGCGCAAGCGGTTTTCGAGCGCCATGCGGCCGCTCGCGCGGGCATCCATCTCAGGCGCATAGAATCGATAGGCATTGCGCCCGTCGCACTTGGCCTGGTTCATCGCGATGCCGGCGTTCTTGAGCATGCTTTCGGCGTCATTGCCGTCGTCCGGCGCGACGGTGATGCCGACGCTGACCGAGAGGAAGAGTTCATTGCCGTCGACCAGCAGCGGCGTTGCGAATGCCTGCAGCACGGTGTCGGCTGCGAGCTGGATTTCCTGCTCGCTGCGCACCTCCTTCAGGATCACGAATTCATCCGCTCCCGGCCGGGCGATGTCATGGCGTTCGCCCAGGCTCTTCGCCAGCCGCTCCCCGACCGCCTTGAGCACGCGGTCGCCGGCCTGCTGGCCGAGCGAGTCGTTGATTTCCTTGAAGCGGTCGACGTCGGCCAGCAGCACCGCGAGCCGGCTGCCGTCGAGGGTGGCGCGGTGGATCGCCTGCGCAAGGCGGTCACGCAGCAGGTGACGGTTCGGCATGCCGGTGAGCGCGTCGAACTGCGATATGTAGGCCAGCTTTTCCTCGTAGTGCCGACGCTCGCTGACATCGCGGATGATGGCCGATACGATCAGCCCCTCGTCAGTCATCAGCGGGCTCAGGCTGACCTCCACCGGAAACTCGGTTCCGTCCTTGCGCTGCGCGGTCAAGCCGAGGCGCGGCGCCAGCTGGAACTTGTCCGGCGCCGCCGCATACTGCCCGGCGCTTTTTTCGTGCCGCTCGCGCGCCCGCTCGGGTAGCAGCATTTCAATGGTGCGGCCCGTCAGTTCATGGATCGCATAGCCGAACATGCGCACGGCCTGGAGATTGGCAAAAACGATACGGCGCGATGCGTCGGCGATGACGATCGCGTCCGGCGCGGATTCGAGCAGGTTCCGGTACTTCTGCTCGGTGCGCTGGCGCACGTCGAGCATGTTGTTGAACTGCTCGGCGACGTCCTGGATTTCAGGCGGGCCCTCGACCTGCGCGCGCCGGTCGAGATCGCCGCCGGCAACGGCGCGGGCCGCGTCCGCAATGCCGATCACCGGCGACACGATGCGCCGTCCGAACAGGTAGGCAAGCGCGCCGCCCAGCATCGTGAGCAGGACCAGCACGCCGCCGGTACGTGCCGCCTCGCCGAACACGCCGGAGAGTATGGTCGCCGCCGGGACGCGGCATATCACGAACCAGTCGGTGCCGGACACCGTGGTAAAGCCATAAGCCGCGCCGCCGTCGGCTGCGGCCCAGGTGTGTCCCTGCCGCTCGCGCTGTATCCGTTCCAGCAGGCCGCGGTCGGGAAAAGCAGTGCCGACGCGTTTCTCCGGCTCGGCAGAGGTCGCGATGACGGTGCCGTCAGCGCCGACGATGCTGATCACCGCGCCCGCGGGAAGCACCGCATCCGCCGGCAGCGGGTTGTAGCGCACCAGGTCGACCGGGAAGCCGATGGCGCCGATGAAGCCGCCGTTCGCGTCGCGGACCGGATACGCGAGCACGGACACCCATTTTCCGCTCACCGGGCCCACATGCGGCGCGCCGGCGACATAGCGGTTGGCGGACGCGACCTGCTGAAGCCATGCCGCGCCCGCGACCGAAGCGAGCTTGCCGCGGGATTGCGCGAGCGCCGAACAAACGACGCGGCCGGCCGCGTCGGCAATGGCGATATTGGCAAACTGCGGAAGGAAATCGCGGAAGTCGCTCAGGATGCTGTCGCAATTTGCAGGATCGAGCGCACGCACCTTGGGCCGGCGCGCCAGTCCCGCGAGCAGCTGCTCGGAGTCGCGCACCATGCGCTGCGCGTCCGCGGACGCGATGCGCGCCAGCGACAGTGCGGTCGCACTCCCTTCTGCAATGCTGCTGCGGATCCCGGCTTGCAGCGAATAGGCAAGCAGCACCGCCATCGGAAGAACAATGGCGAATACGAGGGCGAACAGGTGTCGGCGGATCGGCCAGCTGCGGGGCATCGATAGTCAGCTTGATATGAAATTGACCTGGCTCAAGCAAGTTCGGTGCCGGTTGCGCGACGCCGGGTGCGGACACCCGGCGGCACGCGGCCGGCGCATCCCTGCCTGATCATCCTGTCATGCTGGGGAAACGAAGGAGCGGCCAAATCGGTTCCCGAATCCGGGAACCGGGCGCAGCAGTTTTCCAGCCGATTGGAATCCGTGCAACGCTCGCCGCTCCCCGGCGGTAACGCGCGCACGGCGGACAGGAGGCCCGGTCAATGCGGCCGGCGTGCGGCAGACGCTCCCGTGGATCTTGTGTTATTTGCCGTGACCATGCGCATGGCCGTGTGCATGCCCGTGCGCGTGGCCGCCCGCGTGTTCCTGCGCTTGCGTGCCCTGCTGCTTGACGAAGCTCTTCAGCACGTATTCCGACACGTCCGCGATGTCCTGGTTGCGCAGGCTCTTATCCCATGCGCCGGCGTGGACCTTGCCGCGCGAGACGGTCGAATACAGCGTGAATCCGCTCGCCGTGCGCAAGCCGGGGTCGCGGAAATCGCGCGGCTTCGCCGATGCGGTGCGTTTCGGGTCGCCGCGGCCGTCGCCCTGCGCGCCGTGACAGGACTGGCAATTGGCGGCGTACACCGCTTTTCCGTTGGCCGGATTCGGCTTCAGGCCATAGGGATAATCGACCGCCTTGATATGGGACGCGGAGTGGTCGTGGCCCGCATGCTTGTGGCTGTCGCCATGGAGCTGGTCGTTCGGCACCACCTTGCCGTCCATGAAGGTCACGATCACATAATCGACGACCGCCTCGATCTGCTCCCGCGAGAGATGGTTAGACCAGGCGATCATCGCGGTGCGGTTGCCCTCCCTGGTCCGCGTGCCCTTGTTCAGCACCTCGATCATATGGGCGCGCGACAAGTCCTTGCGCGCCTTCTCGGAAGTGAAGTCGGCCGGCGCCGGGTCCAGTGCGTGCTTTGCCTGTGTATCGCCATCGCCTTTTTCACCATGGCAGACCGCGCAATGGTGGTGATAGAGCGCGGCGGGCTCGCGCGGGCTCACATGGCTCTTCCAGGACTTGTCCTGCGCGGCGGCCGGCAGTGTCGCGAATGCGAGCAGCGCCGCGGCGAGGCGCCAGCTCATGCTTGAATGCGTTGCAGCTTTGTTCTGATACATCGTCATGTTCCTTGATCCGCAACCGCCGCACGCAATACCCGTGCCCGCGGCAACGGCTGCCATCGTCGGCGACTGCGGCAATGCTTGTCAAGGGCCTGCCGCGATTCAGGCGCGCCGTGCATGATGCCAGTCCTGCAATTGTCAAAGGATCCGGGCAAGCGGCGAACGGCGTATCAGGCGACGTGCAGCGCCTGCGCGCGCACTTCCGTCAAGTCCTCGTAGGCACCGTTGATCAAGGAGACGATATCCCCGTCAATTGCTCCCTGCCGTACAAGGTCGTCGAGCACGCGCAGGCTTTCGGCCCTGCTCATGCCTTGCCGGTACGGCCGGTCTTCGGTGATCGCGGTGAACACGTCGGCCACCGCGACGATCCGCGCTTCCAGCGGAATCGACCGGCGCCGGAACGGATACCCGGCGCCATCGAGGCGCTCATGATGCAGCGCCGCCCAGGTGCAGACATCTTCCAGGCCCGGCACCGCGGACAGGATCTGGTAAGTGTAGTAGGGATGCTGGCGGATCAGGACCGTCTCTTCGCGCGTCAGCCTTCCCGGCTTTTCGAGCATCGCGGGAGGCACCGCGAGTTTGCCGAGGTCGTGCAGGTAACCCGCCACGCCGACCAGGCGTACCGTCGGCCTCGCGAGGCCGATGCGTGCCGCGAGCAGTTCGCTTGTGCTCGCCACCGCGCTCGAATGCGCGGCGGTGTACGCGCTGCGGTAATCGACGATGCTGGCGAAGACTTTTGCAAGGCCGTGCAGGCGGTCGCCGTTCAGGATCACCGCGCCGCCCCCGAAACGTTCGCGCAGGATGGATTCCTTGTGCTTGCTCACGAGGTCGAGCCAGAACGATTCCCTGCACGCTGCCTGCACGAATGCGTCGACGACATCCGGATGAAAACGCTCGCCGCTGCGCGCGCGTATCGTCCTGATTGACGCGTCCGCATGGGTTACCGCCGGCGACCCTTCCGGCGGCAGGACCGCGACCCGGTCCGCCAGCCGCAGAATATGACTCTCGAGCGGGACGGCGTGGCCGCGAAAGGTTTTTCCCTCGCCGTGATTCCAGTCGACATGGTGAAAGCGGATCGCGCGCGCGGCGCCGGCAAACGGCTCGAAGCGGGAAAACAGCCGATGGCAATCCTCGCCGTGATCGTGCACGTTGAGGCCGCCCTTGTCGAACGGGTCGCTCGCAAGCGCCCGGTCCAGTACCGGACGTGCAGCCGGTGCGCAGGCGGCGGCGACGTCGTGCAATGCGCCCGCGACCAGGATGCTTTGCACCTCGGCCGCCGCAAAGCCCATTTCCTCCGCAATGCATGCGGACGCGTACGCCACGCGCAGATGATGCTCGGATATCGCGGGATGGAGCAGATCCATCGCGCGCGAAAACGACAGCACCATGTCCAGGGAATTGACGACGATCGCCGCCGATAGCATGTCCATGCGCAGCTACATTGCTTCGATGGCCGGATAGAAGTGCTTGTCTTCCTGCTGGATGCGCGCGTGCAGCTTCTTGAGTACGGTGTTGGCGTCGGCGCGGAAGCCTGCCGGGTTCTGCGCCACGTTGGCGGCGGTATTCCATTTGCGCGCGAACTCTTCATAGCTTCGCGCGATCACTTTCATGTCTTCCTGGTACTGCGCTCCCATTTTCGCCAGCGTGTGCTTGCTGCTGGAACGCAAGGCCGGATACAGCACGCTGTCCTCGACGGTGAGGTGGAGCTTGATCAATGAGCTCATCGCCACCACATTCTCCGCAATCTCGCGCGCATGCTCGGCGATGCCGGCAACGCTGTAGGTCCGCAGGATGTTGATGCAGTCGTAGATTTTCGTGTGCTGATGTTTGAATTTGTCGATGTTCATGATGATTCCTTTCCCTTTCGAAATTATTTTAGATACCTGGAATAAAAGATTCAAGTAAAATATATCTTTAAGGAAATCGTGATCTTGTCCGCAAGAAGGATTGAAGGATGCAAACCAAGACAACTGAACAAAGGATGCCGCGTTCCGCACCAGGCACCTGGAGTACCGATGACTACATCCGGCGCTGGGCGCATGGGAAAGGGATGACGCGCGGGGAGTGTGTGGTCGAGCTGCAGAGCCTGCACGACAAATGGATTGCCAGGATCGATTTCGACCGCGATGGCCAGCCGGTGGAGCGTATCGTCGCGCCGCGCCCGCGCGCATTCTGAATTCATTCGCGCTGCCGCGCGCTCCTGCCGGCGCAGTGCGCGGCGCGGCCGCTACTTCATGTAATGCAGCGGAAAGTAGAACAGCGCCACCAGTCCGAGCGCGCCCAGGCAGGTCACCACCGCGACGATGAAGCGCGACATCCGGTCCGCCTTGCTTTCCCTCGGCTTGTTGTTTGATTGCTCGGCCAACGTTGCTCCCGATAGCGTGTGGATGTCGATGTGGAAGAGTATGCGCCGGAACGCGGGTTGTTTGAAGGCCGGAACAGAGAAATTGCAGGCGGCTATGCGGCTGCCGCAGCGAGCAGAAGACGCAGCAATTCCTCGGGCGCACTGATCATCGGGTCATGTCCGGTAGCAATTTCGAAGACCTCCCAACCGGGCTGCCGGCGCACGCGCTCGCGCGTCATCGCAATGGTAGGCAGGGCCGGCGCGTTGCAGTCGATAAAGGTGCGCGGCAGCGCTTCCACGCGAGCAGCATCGAAATGCAGCGCATCGTCGTAGACGCCGCCGGGCTGCGGCGTTTGTCGGCGTGCAACCCATGCGGCATCATCGCCGGCCAGGCCGAACGCGGCGGGGTCGGCCGGCGGTATGCTGCCCGTCGCCGCGATTGCCTGGCGGCGCTGCGCCTGCGTCTGCGCGGGATGGCCGCTCGACCAGCTTTCGCCGGGCTCAGGGACCACCGCATCCAGGTAGACCAGGCGCGCGATGCGCTGCGGCATCCGGTCGGCGAGCCCGGTGATCACCATCCCGCCATAGCTGTGCCCGACTACGATGGCGCCCTGCAATTCCTCCGCCTCGATAACCGCGGCCACATCATCGATATGCGTGCGCAGCGTAATTCCGGCCGACAATTGATGCGCGCGTTCGCCGGTACCGGTCAGGGTCACCGCAAACGCGCGGTGTCCTGCCTTCCACAATCCGGGCAGGATTCTCTTCCAGCACCATGCGCCATGCCAGGCGCCGTGCACGAGAACGAAGTCAGCCATGTTTTTCTCCATTGTCGGTTCATCGCTTATGCTGCCAGCAAATCCCCTCTTCGCACAAGCCGGGATCAGCCGGGCGGACCCGCGTCCGAAATCCCGATCAATGCGATTGCCGCCGCCGTATCCGCCGGCGTGACCGCGGCAGCGATCGCCATGCCCCTGGCGATCGATTCCTCCGCGGTCTTGTAACCCAGGCCCTGCTGTACCGCGAAGTAATCGGCCACCGCAAGCTTGTTGTCGAGGAGGTCGGCGACCCATCCCCATTGCTGGTGGCCCTTGAAGCTGTGCGCAGACGACAGCATGGCAGCGACCAGGTTGCCCTTGCTCGAGCGCCCCGCCGCCAGTTCGCCGCTCCAGTAACCGACGTCGCTGTCGGCCGGCGCGGTGTCGCCGCTGCGCCCGAGCACGTTCTTGTAAATGCGCCTGACGAAGTCGTCGTTGCTCATCGCGGCGGTGTAGCCGGTCAGCTCCGGATACTGGACTGCGGCGGCATAAAAGCTGTCCGCAATGCCGGAAAGCGTCTGCCCCGCATTGAACCGGCCTATCCAGTACGCCAGCCCTTCCGCATCCGGCACGCGGTTGAAAAAGGCGATGTAGAGTTCCTGCAGCAGCTTGAGATCAGCGCTGTTGACAGTCTGGGCGGCGTCGCCGATGGACAGGTCGACGTTGAAGTCGGCGAAGGCGAGCCGCTCCACGTTTTTCAGCAGGTCGTTTCCGCCGGCTTTGGCCTTGTCCTCGAGCGCGACGCCGGTGCCGGTCCTGGTAATGCGGTAATCGGCGCGGCGCCCGGCAAGGTTGACGGTATCCACACCCGCCTTCCCGTCGAAGCTGTCGTTGCCGTCGCTTCCATGGAAGAAGTCGTCACCCGCGGAGCCGGACAGGCTGGCGCCGCCGAAACCCGCCTTGTATATCCGCTGGTTGTCGAACCGGTTCACGAACGCATGAATGCTTTGCGAAGCGACGGTGACGATGTCTTCGGCGCCGTCGCCGTCGATGTCGGCCGCGACGCTGCGTCCGTCGAACGCCGACGACCAGCCCTTGCTGAAGCTGCCGTCGCCGCGGTTGAGCAGGACGAAGGAGCTGGTGAAGCCGCCGACCGAGGCCAGGATGTCGGCATGGCCGTCATGATTGAAATCCACGCTGGTCAGCGAATCGAACCAGCCCTTGCCGAATTCCGCCTGCACCGCGGCCGGCAGACGGGCAGCGGTCTCGTCGCGGAAGCTGCCGTTGCCTTCATTGACGAGCAGCTGGATGTATGCGGTCGTGTAGTAGCTGCTGTTGCCGTAGTCGACCGAGCTGCCGCCGCCGTTCGTCACCGACAGCATCAGGTCCGGTTTCGCGTCGCCGTTCAGGTCGATCGCTTTTACGTCCAGCACGATTTCCTGCGCCACGCCACTGGCGGGCAGGTTGATCGGCACGGCTTTCGCAAAACTGCCAGCGCCGTCGTTCAACAGCAGCTGCGTGGCCGGGGTGCTGCCGGCACTGTCCCACTTGCCGACGATGAGGTCGGCATGCCGGTCGCCGTTTACGTCGATCATGCCGGAAGCCGCATTCGTTTGCGCGCCGCCCGGCAGCAAGTCGGGGCGGTGCGCGAAATGCCCGGTCTTGTCGTTGATGTACAGGACATTGCCGAGGCTAAGCGTATTGACCAGCAAGTCCGGATAACCGTCGGCGTTGACGTCGCCGGTGCTGCCGGCGTGATTGGTCGCGGTCTGCTGGATGAGCGTGGCCGAGGCGTCCGCAAATTGCCGGGTCGTCGAGGAAGACAGGAACAGGCGGTTCTGCCCGCCCGGAAAGGGCGGCGCGTCGTTGCCGAAATCCAGCTGGAACACGTCCGTCATGCCGTCCCGGTTGAAGTCGGCCGCAATTGTGCGTCCGCCGCCGACCACGAGCTTCGGCGCGTTCGGAAACACGCCGGTGGTAGCGTCGGAAAACCTGCCCTGTCCGTCGCCGGTAAAAAAATAGATCGGCGACGGCGCGGTGCCGGTTCCGACCTGGGTGCACAGGTAGAGATCGGCGCTGCCGTCGCCGTTGAAGTCGCCGGCCTTTACCTGCGTAATGCCGGAGCCGGAGGGCAGCGCTATCGTTGTCGCGCCGGGCACGCGGAGAAAGCCGTTGACCGGGACGAAGCTGTCGCGGGACAGATAGGCATGGTCCGAGCCTTCGCCGGTAAAGGTGATGGCGGAAATTCCCTTCAGCGTATCCGTGCCGCGTTCGCCGTTCGGAAAATTCTTGACCACGGTGAAGCTGTCGCTGGCTGCGTCATAACTGATGGCCGCGTCGGTCGACCTGGCGAAGTAATAGCTGACTTCGTCCGTGCCGCCACCGCCGATGAAGGTGTCGTTGCCCCGGGCGCCGGAAAAAAACTCGTTGCGCGCCGAGCCGGTAAAGACATCGTCGAACGGCGAGCCATGCACGCTGCTGATGTTGACCAGGGTATCGACGCCGCCCAAGCCGTCGTCCGCCCACCCGTTGGCCAAGTCCACCTTGACGCCTCTTGCCGCATCCCAATAGGCGACATTCGACCAGCGGTCAGTGCCATAAAACGTGTCATTGCCGGCGCCGCCAACGGCGTGCCCGATCTTAAGGGTGATCGTATCGTTGCCGGCGCCACCATGGATCGTTGTCCAATCCGGGAGTCCCGCTTTTACCTGGTCGATGACGTCGTCCTGGGCGCTGCCGTTGTAATCCATCTGCCGATTTCCATAGTTTCCAAAAGGCAATTATGGAGAGTATCGGCGCGGGCGTCCATCCCGGTTCCGCCGATCCCGGCCTTGTCTGATCCCGGTCATGCGGCGTTCACCATTCCCGGGAAAATAACCGGTCCGCGCGCCTACACTGAAAACTGTTTCGACATCCAGGTCCCGTCATGGCATCCGCACTGTCCTCCCTCGTCCTCGCGGCCTCCGCCACGGTCGCCGACCTGCCGCCGGCCGAGGTCGAAAGAAGCTACTGGGATTGCGAATTCACCGCGATACAAGGCACCATCGATCTCGACGCCGGCGCCGCATGCAGCGCGATCTACGAGCAGTTGAAGGCGGACAAGTTCGACGGCGACTTCGACCGTTTCCTCGCCTGGTGGCGGGAGAACAAGGAACGCGAGTTGTCGGCGCGGATGGGTCCGGGACGGCCGCGGCGCGGCCAGTAGCCGCGCCTGCCGGGCCTCACTCTTTCGATGCGCGCGCGCGGGCGAAGCAGGCAAGGTCTTCGCGCCCGACACTCTGCGCCCAGCGGTCCGACCAGGCGGCCAGCGGGCGCATCGCCGCCAGCAGCTCGCGGCCGGCGGCAGTGAGACCGTAGCCGCCCCCCTCTTCCAGGTCGATGACGCCGGCATGCCTGAGCTCCTTCAGGCGCGCGTTCAGCACGTTCGGGGAACTGATCTCGCACCGTTCCTGCAGCGCGCGGAACGACTGCCGCTCGCCGCTGCGCAAGTCCCACAGGATGCGCAGCGCCCACCTGCGCCCGAGCAAGTCCAGCACCACCATGATCGGCTGGCCCGACCGGGAATTACGCACCGGCTTGCCCGGTTCGATGACTTTTCTGCTTGGCATGGCTCGCTTGACCTCTTCCATCCGCTCCGCTATCTTTTAAATAGCGCTATCCTTTCGATAGCTGCTTGCGCAAGCATACCCTTTTTGGAGACGAGAATGAATGGATTGATCGAGCGGGCGCGGCAGGCCCTCGATGCCCAGCCCTTCAGCAGGCTGCTTGGCGCGTCGCTGGAGCATATCGATGCGGAATCGGCGGTGCTCACGCTGCCGCTGCGGGACGACCTGAAGCAGCAGCACGGTTTCGCGCATGGCGGCGTGGTCAGCTACCTGGCAGATAATGCGCTCACCTTTGCCGGCGGCGCGCGCCTGGGCGGCGCCGCCATCCTGACCAGCGAGTTCAAGATCAACTACCTGCGCCCTGCCATCGGCAGCCTGCTGGTCGCACGCGCCGGCGTCATCCATGCCGGCGCGCGCCAGGCGGTTTGCCGCTGCGACATCCTTGCCCGGGAGCAGGATACGGAAAAGCTGGTCGCGACCGCACAGGGTACGATCGTCAAGGTTGACGGGGCGAATTAGGCGCAAGGAGGCGGCCCCGGCGCAGGATTGCGGAGCGGTCAGACCAGCGCCAGATGCCGCTGCGTCTCGGGCAGGAACTCGCGGATATCGCGCGGCTTGCGGCGCCGCGGGTGTTCGATTTCGTCGCGCCGCATCTCGCGTGCCGCGCGCCACAGCATCATGTCGTCCTCATACGGGCGCAGTCCGGCCGTCTTCTCCCAGGTCACGCGCCGGTGCGTGCTGAAGTCCCACAGCACCGGCGTGAGCCCTTCCAGCTTGCCTTCCGCCTGCAACTTGAGCGCCAGTCCCATTACCTCGCCGGCATGCGGCACGTCTTCCGGAAAGTGGATCGAATTGGCCCAGGCGCGCACGTCGCAAAAGTCGAGGACCTGCCCGCGGACCGGTTTGGACCAGTGGTCGGGATGCGCGCTCTGGTTCGGCCAACGGCCCGCGCCTACCGATGTGCCTGGTTTGAACATAGTGAACTCCTTGTTCAGGTGGCGGCCGTCCCAAGGAGCGGTCGCCGTGGAAGTCATTGCAGGCCTCCCTGGCTTGCACCCGGCGTTGACGGATTTTGGTGGTTTCAGTTCCCCGAAAATCGCCGGATTTGCACACTGTTCATGCGTACAGTATAGCGCATTTTCCCAAGGCGTCATGCGGGTTTGCGGGCAGCCTTCCTGTTTTTCCAAGGCGTAATTCAGTTGCCGGAAACACATGCTTCTCCGGCGATCGTCCAAATAAAAAAAGGCCTGCATTTCTGCAGGCCTTTTCATCGTTTGCGGCCGTTGTGACGGCAGCGGTCGCGCGGCGATCACTTGCCGGGCAGCTTGCCCTGAACGCCTTCGACGTAGAAGTCCATCTTGTTGAGCGCGTCGTCGGTCATGGCGCCCTTTTCATGGCGGACCTTGCCTTCGTTATCCTTGACCGGGCCGTCGAACGGCGAGATCTTGCCGGACACGATGTCCTTTTCGGCAGCGGCGACCAGCTGCTTCACGTCGTTCGGCACGCTGGCGTTCATGCCTTCCAGCTTGACGAAGCCATCCTTGATGCCGCCCCAGACGCCGGTCGACTTCCACTTCCCGTCCAGCACCTGCTGCGCGGCCTTGGTGTAATAGTCGCCCCAGTGATGGGTCACTGCCGCGAGCTGCGCCTTCGGACCGAACTTCTTCATGTCGGAGTGGTAGGCGACGGCGAACTTGCCCTTCTCTTCGGCGGCCTGCACTACGGCGTGCGAGTCGGTATGGTGGGTGACCACGTCGGCGCCCTGACCCATCAGCGTGATCGCGGCGTCGCGTTCCTTGCCCGGGTCGAACCAGCTGTTGACCCAGATGACGCGCACTTCCGCCTTCGGGTTCACGCTGCGCATGCCGCGGGTGAAGGCGTTGATGCCCTGCAGGACTTCCGGAATCGGGAACGCGCCGACATAGCCGGCGACATTGGACTTGCTCATCTTGCCGGCGAGGACGCCTGCGAGGTAGCGGCCTTCATAGAAGCGCGCGTTCGCGGTGGCGACGTTCGGCGCGGTCTTGTAGCCGGTCAGGTGCACGAACTTCACGTCCGGGAATTGCTTGGCGACCTTCAGCGTCGGGTTCATGTAGCCGAACGACGTGGTGAAGATCAGCTTGTTGCCCTGCTGCGCGAGGTCGCGGATCACGCGCTCGGCGTCGGCGCCTTCCGGCACGCTCTCGACGAAGCGGGTCTTGATCTTGTTGCCGAGCGCCTGTTCCATCTGCTTGCGGCCCATGTCGTGCTGGAAGGTCCAGCCGGCTTCGCCGATCGGGCTGACATACACGTAACCGACATTGAGCGGCGCGTTATCCGCGGCAAATGCAAGCACTGGCAGTGCGGCAATCGCGGCGAGTGCGCCGCGCAGGAAGCTTTTCGACATGGTTTTCCTCTACAGGTAACTCCCACTGTTTCATCAATGGACGCCAAGCACGCCGAGTGGGAACGACAGCGGATTGGTCGGACGCGGTCCTGCGCCGAAGTCCGGATCATCTGCGGGCGCAGCCATGCGCGCCCGTAACGATACGGCCTTTCCTGCCCCTGCAAGCGCCACCACCAGCGCTCTTGTCGGCGTTCAACCTACAAGATAAAGCGCCAGTTACAGTTTATGCATGCGGGCCCGGGCGGCAATATATCACTAAGCTGATAACAACCATATAGCTGCGATGATATTTGCGCGGATTTCCGTTGCAACCGCCGCTGTTCGCCGGTTCACTGCGGACTGAAATTCTTCCCGAGCGACGCCGGCATGTTCAGCTTGATCCAGTTCGCATTGGTCGAAATCAGCACCAGCACCACGATGGTCGCGAGATACGGCAGCATCGACAGCCATTGCGACGGGATCGACACGCCCAGTCCCTGCACATGGAAGGTCATGATGGTAACGCCGCCGAACAGGTAGGCGCCGACCAGCACGCGCGCCGGGCGCCAGGTCGCGAAGGTGGTCAGCGCCAGCGCGATCCAGCCGCGGCCGGCCACCATGCCCTCGACCCACATCGGGGTGTAGACCAGCGACATGAACGCGCCCGCCAGCCCGCAGCAGGCGCCGCCGAACAGCAGCGCGGCGAGCCGGATCAGGCGCACGTCGTAGCCGAGCGCATGCGCGGATGCCGGCGATTCGCCGACCGCGCGCAGCACCAGCCCGGCGCGGCTCCTGTACAGGAACCAGATGATCGCGCCGCACAGCAGCAGCGACAGGTAGACCATCGGATGCTGGCGGAACAGCGCGGTGCCGAGGAACGGAATGTCGGACAGCAGGGGCAACGCAAATTTCGCGTTTTCCAGGCTGTGGCCGACGTAGCTGATGCCGATGTAGGCCGACGCGCCGCCGCCGAACAGCGACAGCGCCAGGCCGGTCGCATACTGGTTGGTGCCGAGCCATACCGTCAGCAGCGCGAAAAAGCCGGCCAGCAGCATGCCGGCGGCTGCGGCGGTGACGAAGCCGAGCGCGACGCTGTCGGTATGCACCACGGTGGCGAAGCCGACGATGGCGGCGACCAGCATCATGCCCTCGGCGCCGAGATTGACCACGCCCGACTTCTCGTTGATCAGGAGGCCGAGCGCGGCCAGCATCAGCGGCGTGCCGGCATTGATCGACGCGGCGATGAGCGGCGCGAAGGATTCCATCATTTTCTCCAGCTTAACTTGTAATGGATCAGCACGTCGCAGGCCAGCAGCGAGAACAGCAGGATGCCCTGGAACACGCCGGTGATCGCGCTCGGCATGCCCAGCCGCGACTGCGACAGTTCGCCGCCAATGTAGAACAGCGCCATGATGAAGCTTGAAAACACCACGCCCACCGGATGCAGGCGGCCGACATAGGCGACGATGATCGCCGCGAAGCCGTAGCCGGGCGACACCGACGGCGTCAGCTGGCCGATGGGGCCGATCACTTCGGCGGTGCCGGCGATGCCGGCCAGCGCGCCGCAGGCCAGCATCGAGGTCCACAGCGCGCGGCGCGAGGAAAAGCCGGCATAGCGCGCGGCCGCCGGCGCCATGCCGCCCACCTGCAGACGGTAGCCGGCGAAGCTCTTCGACAGGAACAGCCAGGCGAGCGCGGAGGCGGCCAGCGCCATCGCAAAGCCGAGATGCAGGCGGGTGCCGTCGACGATATTGGGCAGCAGGAAGCCGTCCGACAGCATGCGCGACTGCGGGAAGTTGAAGCCTTCCGGATCGCGCAGCGGGCCGTGCACCAGGTAATTGAGCAGCAGCTGCGCGACATACACCAGCATCAGCGACACCAGGATCTCGTTGGCGTTGAAGCGGTCGCGCAGCAAGGCGGTGATCGCCGCCCACGCCATGCCGCCGGCCGCGCCCGCCAGCAGCACCAGCGCGATCAGCCCGGCGCCGCCGCCCTCGCCGCTGTCGAAATACAGCCCGACCGCGCCGCCGGCGATCGCGCCCACCACCAGCTGCCCCTCGGCGCCGATGTTGAACACGTTGGCGCGGAAGCAGATCGCCAGGCCGACCGAAATCAGCAGCAGCGGCGCGACCTTCACGCCGACTTCCGCCCAGCCCTGCAGGGTGCGGACCGGTTCGATGAAGAACACCGACAGGCCGGTCAGCGGATTCTTGCCGAGCGCGGCGAACAGCATCACGCCGCACAGCAGCGTCAGCAGCACCGCCAGCAGCGGCGACAGCCAGGCCATCAGCGCCGACGGCGCCGGGCGCTTTTCCAGCTTAAGCATGGGCCGCCTCCTGCTGCGCCGGTTTCGTCTGGTCCCACAGGCCGCTCATCCACTGGCCGATCAGGTCGACCGTGGCCTGCGAACGCCGGATCGGCGGCGACAGCCGGCCCTTGGCGATCACCACCAGGCGGTCGGAAATCTCGAACAGCTCGTCCAGTTCCTCCGACACCACGAGCACCGCGCAACCGGCGTCGCGCAGCGCCACCAGCTCGGCGCGGATCTGCGCGGCGGCGCCGACGTCGACGCCCCAGGTCGGCTGCGCGACGATCAGCGCCTTCGGTTCGCGCAGCACTTCGCGGCCGACGATGTATTTCTGCAGGTTGCCGCCCGACAGGCTGCCGGCGGTCGACTGCGGCCCGGGCGCCTTCACCTTGAAGCGCTCGATGATGGCGGCGGCCAGCTTGTGGATCGCGCTAAAGCGGATCAGGCCGTGCCGTACGGTGGCGTTGTCCTGGTGCGACAGCAGGATGTTGTGCGCCAGCGACAGATCGGGCACGGCGCCGCGCCCGAGGCGCTCTTCCGGCACGAAGCCGAGTCCGCGCCGGCGGCGGGCGGCGGCATCGAGACGGCCGACGGGTTCGCCGGCGAGCACAATCGCATCCGGCGCCGCGCGCGGGTCTTCCCCCGACAGCGCCGCCAGCAATTCCTGCTGGCCATTGCCGGACACGCCGGCCACGCCGACGATTTCGCCGGCATGCACGTCGAGGTTGATGCCTTCCAGGGGGATGCCGAACGGATGGTTCTTCGGCAGCGACAGGTCGCGCAGCGACAGCATCTTCTCGCCCGGCTGCCGGTCCGCGGCCTTGATCGCCGGCGGTTCCGAGCCGATCATCAGGCGCGACAGGCTGGCCGCGGTTTCCTGGGTCGGGTCGCAGATGCCGGTCACTTTGCCGGCCCGCATCACCGTGCACTTGTGGCACAGCGCCCGGATTTCGTCGAGCTTGTGGCTGATATAAAGAATGCTGCAGCCTTCGGCCGCGAGCTGGCGCAGCGTGGCGAACAGCTTTTCCACCGCCTGCGGCGTCAGCACCGAAGTCGGCTCATCGAGGATCAACAGTTGCGGTTTTGTCAGCAGCGCGCGCACGATCTCGACGCGCTGGCATTCGCCGACCGACAGCGTATGCACATGGCGTTCCGGCTCCAGGTTCAGGCCGTACTGCGCGGCGGTGGTCTTGATGCGCCGGCTCAGTTCATGCAGGTCGGTACTCCCGGGCAGGCCGAGCGCGATGTTTTCGGTAACCGTCAGCGTGTCGAACAGCGAGAAATGCTGGAACACCATCGCGATGCCGAGCTTGCGCGCCTCGGCCGGATTGGCGATCTGCACCTCGCGGCCGTTCCAGAACACCTGGCCGGCATCCGGCTTGACCGCGCCGTAGATGATCTTCATCAGCGTCGACTTGCCGGCGCCGTTCTCGCCGAGGATGGAGTGGATCTCGCCCGGCATCACGTTCAGGTCGATGCCGTCGTTGGCGACCACGGAAGGATAACGCTTCGTGATCCTGCTCAGGGTTAGGCGGGTATCCATGTCTCACTCTTCACTTGCCAGCTGCTACCGAATTTTGCCGAAGGCGATATGGTAGTGGCTCTGCGGTCGATATTCTTGTAATTCATGAAAATTACAGGAAATAATTTGTGCAACTATACCTTTGTCTGTATGGCTCATATAGATCGAAGGGTATAGAGCGCGTCGGAAATCGTCTGTATCCGCGCCGAATACAACATTGTCGGTGCATCTCGGCAAATCCTCGAAAATCATGTCTAATAAGCACCCCTCATGCCAACAACACGAATAGGAGAAAACCCATGAGCACCATGGAGCGGTTCTTCAAACTGAAGGAACACGGCACCAACGTCCGCACCGAACTGGTCGCCGGCTTCACCACCTTCCTCACGATGGCCTACATCATCTTCGTGAACCCCTCCATCCTCGGCGACGCCGGCATGCCCAAGGACGCGGTGTTCGTCGCCACCTGCATCGCGGCCGCGCTCGGTTCGCTGATCATGGGCCTGTACGCGAATTATCCGATCGCGATGGCGCCGGGCATGGGCCTGAACGCGTATTTCGCGTACAGCGTGGTCAAGGGCATGGGCTACAGCTGGGAAGCGGCGCTGGGCGCGGTTGCGCTGTCGGGCATCCTGTTCGTGATCGTCAGCGTGCTGCGGATCCGTGAAATGATCGTCAACGGCATCCCGCGCTCGGTCCGGATCGCGATCACCGCCGGCATCGGCTTGTTCCTGGGGATCATTTCACTGAAGAACGCCGGCATCGTCGCCGCCCATCCGGCCACCTTCATCACCCTCGGCGACCTGCACGCGACGCCGGCGGTCCTGGCCATCGTCGGCTTTTTCCTGATCGTGGCTCTGGACCGGCTCGGCGTGCGTGGCGCGATCCTGATCGGCATCCTGGCCGTCACCATCCTCTCCTTCCTGGTCGGCGGCAACAAGTTCGGCGGCGTGTTTTCGGCGCCGCCGTCGCTGGAACCGACGCTGTTCAAGCTGGACATTTCCGGCGCGCTGTCGATCGGCATCCTGAATGTGGTGCTGGTGTTTTTTCTGGTCGAGCTGTTCGATGCCACCGGCACGCTGATGGGCGTGGCCAACCGCGCCGGCCTGCTGAAGGCGGGCAAGATGGACCGGCTGAACAAGGCGCTGCTGGCCGACAGCAGCGCGATCGTCGCCGGCGCCTTCATGGGCACTTCCAGCACCACCGCCTACATCGAAAGCGCGGCCGGCGTGCAGGCCGGCGGCCGCACCGGCCTGACCGCGGTGGCGGTCGCGCTGCTGTTCCTCGCCTGCCTGTTCATTGCGCCGCTGGCCGGCGCGGTGCCGGCGTACGCGACCGCGCCCGCGCTGTTCTACGTCGCCTGCCTGATGCTGCGCGACCTGGCCGACGTGGACTGGGCCGACAGCACCGAAAGCGTGCCGGCGGTGATCACCGCGCTGATGATGCCCTTCACCTACTCCATCGCCAACGGCGTGGCGTTCGGCTTCATCTCCTACGCCGGGCTGAAGCTGTTCACCGGCCGCGCGCGCGAGGTGCCGGTGATCGTGTGGATCATTGCAGCGATCTTCGTGTTCCGGTATGTGTACCTGGGCGCTGAATAGGCAGCGCGGCACGAATACCGGCGACCGGAGTCCGATGGCGCGCCGGTCCGCGCCGCATCAATGAACGAAGGCCCGCTGCGCGGGCCTTCGTTCATTTGAGGCGGCCTCCGGCGTCAGCCGGCGCCCTCTCCATTCCTCGAACGACGACGGCAATGCGGGCCACGCGCCCCCGCACGGACGGCACGGCGGGCTTTTGCACGACAAATCCGCGACAAAATTGCGACAAATGCATGGCCCGGGTCAGCTACCCTGCAGGTTTTCCATGGCTGATCGTTTCCCCAACATGTCGAACGTTTTGTTCCGGTCCGGCACAGCGCCGTTACCAAGCCCGCAACGGCGCGCGCTGTTACGCACCCTGGCGGCGGCGGCCTTGCCCAGTGCGCTGGCCGCCTGCGGCGGTGGCGGTGGCAACGCCGGCGGCGGCGTGGATCCGGCGCCGCAGCCGGTCAGGCGGGCCTTGCCCGGCAGCGCAGTGATGAAGGTGCGCGCCTTCGCCGGCGGCTGGGTCGCGCTCGCGGAAAAACTGCGCCCCCTGGCCAACGTCACCACGCCGGAGCGCCACCTGCTGCTGGCAGACGGCACCGGCGCGCAAACGGCGACCTACCGGCCGCCGGAAGGCTGGTCGCTGCTGGACTTTGCGGTCCATCCGTCAACCGACATCAGCGCCGTGCTGGGGACGAATCGCGCGGTGCGGCTGGTGCGGCTGGATCGCCTCGGCCGTTTGCTGGCGCAGGCCGACTTCGCCGATCCCCTGGCGGCCACCGATCCGTACATGGGAGACCCGCTGCAGATTCGCGACTCCGGCGCACTGCTGCCCTACGGCACCCGTGACGCCGCACGGCTCGCGGCGCTGGGCGAGGACGTGGTGATGGCATTGCGCACCGGGCGCAATGCGGTGCTGGCTTACCGGCTGCGCCAGAGCGTGGCGGGCGTGCAGACCGGCTGGCGCACGCTGGTGGAGCCGGGCGTGGCGATCGGAGCGATCGGCCTGACCTCGGGCACCTTCGATCCGTTCGGCGGGCTGGACAACCAGTGGCAGGTCTTCCTCGACGTCGACGCCGGCGGCGCGATCGCGATTGCGGTCAACCTCAACCTGACCGAATTGCTGGAAGGGCATGGCGACTATTTCGGGCAAGCGCTCGACCCGTCCGTCACCAGCGGCGCGCTGGTCACCCGGCTCGACGCGGGCGGCAGGCGCATCGGTGCAACACTGATCGACACGGTGCAGAAATCGGAAATCCATGCGCTGCGCTGGATCGACGGCCGCGTCGTGGTGGGCGGGCGCGTGCGTACCGAGCAGCGCGCCGACGGCGGCGGCTGGGACGGCTACCTGGCCGTCGTGCCGGCCGGCGGGGCGGCGCTGCAGAAGGCGACGGCGGTGGACGTGGAGCGCGGCGACGTGATTTTCGATATCGCACCGCTGGGCGGCGGCCGCATGCTGCTGGCCGGCGCCAGCGCCTACCTGCAGAATCCGGCGGGCGGCAGCATCTCCGAAGAGGCGGCGCCGCTGCTTGCGGTCGCCGACGCGCAAGGGCGCATCACGCAGCGCATTGCGGTGGCGGCCGGGCCGCGCCACAACCAGTTGCGTTCGCTGGCGCCGTGGAACGGCGACTGGCTGCTTGGCGGGATGACCAACGGTCCGGGCACGCATTCGGCCGACGGCAACCCGGGCCTGCTCTTTGCCGACGGTTACGTGCGGCAGGCGACAGTAAGCGCCTGACGCCGCGCCGCACACTGCCAGCCTGTCAGGCCGGGACCTCGGCCGCTGGCGCGAACAGCTTGTCGTACGCTACCAGCAGTGTCTGGTGCATTGCACTGCCTTGCATGCCGGCGCCCGGCGTGTCGGGTCCAAAGAATCGTTCGCCGCAGTCAGGCAGCGCTTCTGCCTGCCGCACCGTTTCCGCGCGCCAGAGCAGCACCAGCGAACGGCGACAGGTCGTGACCGCGTCAGCCTTAAGCATGCTCTCGATGCAAACGGAAATCGGAAACGCTTGCGTCGTGCGCAGTGCGCAGTGGGCACAGCACCGTGGCGCCAACGCCGCGCGCAGCCGCCGTTGGCATTGCGTTTCCAATACCAGGGAAATCTCGTGGCGCCGGCCAAAGGCCTGAGCGCGCCAGGCGGACCGCCGCATTGTTGCGTGGTTTTCACAGCCGCACAAAGGCAGCGGCTACAATTCATCGCTCGCCGGCAATACATTAAGACAAATCAATTTTTAATCCGGTGTGCGCGGATATCATTCGCTTCGCGCGGATCGCGGCCTGCTTGCGGGCAGACCTGGCCATACTGGAAAAAGCTGTTGTGAGACGGAGTATTCGAATCAGACATATTGCTGCATGGATCGCCTGTTTTGCGATCCTGCTCGCGGCCCTTGCGCCGACTGTCTCCCGTATACTCGCCGCCACCTGCGACGCGCCACTCGCGCGGGCTGAGATTTGCGCCACCCACGGCGACGAGATGGCGCAGGAAGAGGATCACTCCGCGCACCATTCTTCGGCACCCGCCGGAAAGGAACTGCATTTCGATCACTGCCCGTTCTGCGCGACGCATGCGGGTTCATTCGGCCTGGCGCCGGTAGACGCCCTTCCCCTTCCCGAGGCAAGCGGGGCGCCGATGCTCCCGCCGCTCTTCTATCAATCTCCACGCCCGCTGTTCGCATGGGCCACGCCGCAACCGCGCGCGCCGCCCGCGCATTCCTGACTGCCGTTGACAGCCGCTGTCCCGCCTGCGCGCGGGATAGCCGGCCCTGTTTTGCCTCATCAATATGCTGCCGTGCCGGTAGGCAGGCGGCCGCCTGTCCCCGCGACCTTGATCCGTCGCGGGGACGGCCAGGAATCACATTGGAGTTGAAAATTGAAAGCATCGAAAATTGTCGCGCTCGCCGTCTGCGGCGGCGCCCTGGGCATCGTCCTTCCTTCCTCGGCACTTGCCAGCTGCGGAACGGCGTTTTGCACGGTCAACAGCAACTGGACGTCGGAAAGCGCGGCAACCGAGACCGGGTCCGTGCTCGACCTGCGTTACGAGTATGTCTCCCAGAACCAGCCACGCAGCGGGACCGATGACGTCGCCGTCGGCCAGATTCGCAAGCATCACGATGAAGTCAAGACCGTGAACCGCAACCTGATCCTGTCGTATTCCCACACCTTCAGTTCGGGGTGGGGGCTTTCCGTGACGGCGCCGGTGGTCGACCGCAACCACTTCCATATCCACAATCACCACGGCGCGCAGCTTCCGGAACGCTGGGACTTCACCGAACTCGGCGACATGCGCGTGATCGGCAGGTACCAGTCGCCCGACATGGGCGATCCGCGCAGCCCGCGCGCGACCGGCATCAGCTTCGGATTGAAGCTGCCCACCGGCAGGACCAGCGTGGGCAATGCCAGCGGCGATGTGGCGGAACGGACGCTGCAGCCGGGCACCGGCACGACCGATGCCATCCTCGGTGCTTACTATCACCAGAAACTGCCGCAATCCAACGCGTCCTGGTTCGCGCAGGCGCAGTACCAGCAGGCGCTGAACAGCCGCGACAATTTCAAGCCGGGCGCACAGCTGAGCGCGGACGTGGGTTATCGCCACGGCGTGACCGACCAGCTCGGCGCGCTGATCCAGCTTAACCTGCTGTTGAAGCGCCGCGACAGCGGTTCTGCGGCCGAACCGGCCGATAGCGGCGCGCGCTATCTGTCCCTCAGCCCGGGACTGAGCTACGCCGTTTCGGATAATGTGCAGGTGTATGGTTTCTTCCAGAAGCCGCTGTACCAGCATGTGAACGGCGTCCAGCTGACCGCCGACAAGGCGCTGGTGATCGGCGTGAGCGGCCGTTTCTAGGGCTTTTCCCGGAACGTGGCACGGATGGGAATGCGGCGCATCGGGCCGCATTCCCTGCCCCGTGGCGACACGATGGAGGTTCATGCAATGATGAAGAAAATTGCCGCCGTCGCGGCACTCCTGGCGTTGCCGGTCCTGGCGGCCGCGGCGGACTTTTCGTTCACCGACACCACGGGAAAGACGCATACGATGTCCAGCCATCCCGGCAAATGGGTGCTGGTCAATCTTTGGGCAACCTGGTGCGCGCCCTGCCTTGCCGAAATGCCCGAGCTGGAAGCATTGAGCAAGGCGAGGCGCAGCGATCTGGTGGTGCTGGGTCTCGCGGTCGATGGACAAGCCGCGCCGCGCGTGGCCCGGTTCGCCGAAAAGCTCGGGGTCAGCTATCCGGTGATTGCAGGCAATGCGGCGATGGCGCAGCAATTCGGCCCCAAAGGTTATCCGACCAGCATTCTTTATAATGCGTCGGGCCAGCAGGTATTCGTGAAGGAAGGGCCGGTTACCCGGCAGGAAATAGAGGGCATCCTGAATCGCGGGAAACCTTGATCAGCGCTTTACTTGATGCGAAAGCGGCAAGCTTCATCGACCCGCAACCGGGACGCCTCGCGTCCCGGAGTTGATGCAAATCATTTCCCTAGGGGAATCTTCGGACCATAATCTCTCGAATTACAAGAACCGGCACACCGGAAAGGCTGGTCGGGAGATGAAAAAAAATCAGCGAAATCAAGGGGAGACAACTCCGGATTCATGCACCGGCGGCGCGCCGGGACACGCGGCCTCGGCCGACCTTGCCCGTTCGCTTGAAACGCGCGGCCGCGTGCTGTTCGACCTGGGAAGCCAGAACCTGATCAGCCTGGTGCTGTACCCGGTGCTATGGCTTGTCCTGATGCTTCATGCGGACCTCGCCCGGCGCGATCCGCTCTTCTTCTGGGCCAACCTGGTGGTCCTGATCCTCAGCACCGTCCTTCGCTACCGGGTGCACCTGCGCATGAGGGAGTGCGCGTACAGCGACGCGCCGGTGGTCGAACGGATGCTGGTTGGCGCGGTATTGCTCAATGCCGCGCACTGGGCGGTCATGACGGTGTGGGCCCTTGTCGATCCGGCGCTGCATTCCATTCGCATCGCGATGCTCCTTGTCGGCACCGGCATGATCGGCAGCGGGACCTTCGCCGTCGTGTTCAATACGACCCTGCGCGTGATGTTCCCCGCCATCCTGGCGGTCCCCGCCGGAATCACCCTCCTCCTGTCGGAGAATCCCGACGAGCGCGTCTGGGGAGCGCTTTGCCTTGTTTTCCTGGCCTACATCCTTGCCGCCGGCCGCAAGCGGCAGCAGGACTACTACAAAGCGGTCGGCACCGCGATGCTGCTGGAGCAGCGGACCAAGGAGCTGGAACAGATCAGCTTCACCGATGCGGTTACCGGGCTGCGGAACCGCAGCTACTTCGATGCGCATTTCGAGCTTGAATGGAGACGCGCGCACCGCCAGCAGTATCCGCTGTCGCTGCTCATGATCGACGTCGACCACTTCAAGGCTATCAACGACCGCTTCGGCCATCCCGCCGGCGACCGCTGCCTGGCCGCGTTAGGCCTGTGCATCGCCAGGGCCAGGCGCCGTGCCGGGGACATCCTCGCGCGCTTCGGCGGGGACGAGTTCGTCATCCTGCTGGCCAATGCGGACGAGCCGGCCGCGGAAAGAATCGCGGCGGCGCTGGGTCACGAGGTCCGTCGTCTTGCAGTGCACGAGCAGGGCGAGCCGATTCCGCTGACGATCAGCGTCGGCGTGGCCACCATGATTCCATCCGACCCGGCCCATGCGCGGGAACTCCTGGCGCTTGCGGACGCGGCCCTCTATGAAGCCAAGCAAAGCGGACGCAACCAGTGGAAACGCGCCGCCTGAAGCGGCCTTGCACGCGGCGCTGCGTCAGCTGCCGGCCGCCTCGGCGGAATCGCCGTGGATCCGCTTCGAATCTTCCGGCGCCTCCTCTCTTTCGTTCATCCCGTAGTCCCGGATCACCGAAGCGATGCGCAGGCGGTAATCCGCGAAGGCCTGGCGGCGGCCGATCGCCTGTGCTTCGCGATGCGCCTCCTGGTTTCGCCAGTGACACACCGCCTGCTCATCGCGCCAGAACGACAGCGACAGGATTTTCCCGGGTTGCGACAGGCTTTCGAAGCGCTCGATCGATACAAAGCCGTCCATCTGCTCCAGCAGCGGCCTCAGGCGCGCCGCGGTGTCCAGGTAGGTCTGTTTCTGCCCCTCGCGCGGCAGCACCTCGAAGATGACCGCGATCATGCCGCACCCGTCATCACCGGCGCGACCGCGAAGGTGCCGGCCACGAGTTCCACGAAGGTGCGCTCCTCGCGCAGGATGAACCTGCGGGACTGCGCCATCTCGAAGTTCGAGCATCCGTCCGGGTCGGCCTTCAGCCGGGCGCGGTAGCGCTCGTACGCCGCCAGGCTGTCGAACGCGATCAGGCCCCAGGCGATATTGTTCGTCCCCTCGTGCGGCAGGAAGTAGCCGATCAGATGGCCGCCGCAGCGGGGAATGATGCGCCCCCAGTTCTCCGCGTATTTCCGGAAGGCTTCGCGTTGAAAAGGGTCAATTTCGTATCGGATAAAACAGGCAATCGTCATCATCGGTCTCCTTCGTTCGGACAGGTGAACGATAACTCCTTGTAGCAGTGTGATGGTTCGTCTAACATCGAACCATGAGAGACGGTCCGAACATCGTTGGCATTGCTGCGCTCATCGGGGATCACGCCCGGGCGGAAGTCCTGACTGCATTAATGACGGGAAAGTCGTTGACGGCGACCGAGCTGGCCGACATCGCCGGCGTGACCAAGCAAACCATGAGCGCCCACCTGGCGAAACTGGCCGATGCCGCGCTGATCGCAGTCGACGTGCAGGGCCGGCACCGCTACTACCGGCTGGCCGATGACGATGTGGCCCACCTGCTCGAGACCTTGATGGGGGTGGCGTTCAGGACCGGAGCGGTGCGGCTGCGCTCCAGCCCGCGCGAACCGGCATTGCGCAAGGCCCGCGTCTGCTATGACCACCTGGCGGGCGAACTCGGCGTGCTCGTGTATGACGGCCTGATTCGCCGGAACGCGCTGACCGCGCACGGCGACAAGATCGAACTGAGCAGCATCGGCCACCAGATTTTCCGTGCCTTGGGAATTCCTGCCGAATCGCTGGCGGGACGGCGGCGCACGCTGTGCAAGAGCTGCATGGATTGGAGCGAGCGGCGTCATCACCTTGCCGGCGCGCTGGGCGCCGCATTGCTGCAGCGGATGCTCGAGCTCGGCTGGGCAACACGCGACGCCGGCTCGCGCGTGATTCACTTTTCAGCATCCGGCGAAGCCGCACTGCGCAAGGTGTTCGAAGAACGGGACGCGCGCCGCATCGAATCACCCCCGGTCTTGTAGGCACTTCTGGCGTTCCTCAAGCCGGCGCATCGACCAGATGCTGCCTGAGCAGGACAAACATGCGCCTTGCGCCGTCAAGCGCATGGATGCGCAACGGGCCGCCCGGATCACGGCTCTCGAGAAACTGCAGCGTCTCGAGCCATTTTTCCCTTGATTCCGGTCCGTATCCGCTGAAGAACCGCAGCCCTGTTTCCGCCTCGATCTGCAAGTGCTTCCTGAAATGTTTCGACAACACCGCGCCGCCTAGCATCGAGCCTTCGATCACATAAATCGCGCCGAGAATATGTTCCTCGGATGGGAACAGGGCGGGAAATCGCTGCTCCGCCATATAGGCGGCATACGGCGCGACAGCAACGCCGAGCGCCCTGAGATCTTGTTCCAGCCAGCTCAGCTTGCGGCGGCCGCCGCAATAGAACCGCGCCACAGTCGACTGCCTGCCGGCGCTGTCCTGCAAGAAGCGTTCGAACGGCAGATAGAAGCCGTGGTAGTGAACAAGGAGGCGGCGGTAATCTTCCAGTCGGAAGCCAGCCCGCAGCAGGTTCAGCGCGCATTCCAGGTCCCTGTGCTCGGGCGTTGTGCCGGCCCTGAGCAAGTCGTGCAGGCTCGGCGCGGCCGCCGGCGGGTAAACGGCATGCCCGGCTCCGGTCATGGTCGGGCTCCGGGCTGGCTGCCCGCCTGCGGCAGCGTGAAATAGAAGGTGCTTCCGGCACCCGGCCGGCTGGTGGCCCACATTCTTCCGCCATGCCGTTCCACGATGCCTTTCGCGATCCACAGTCCCAGTCCCGTGCCCTGCCGCCGCGTATCGTCGGCCTGCCAGTATCGTTCGAAAATCTTCTCGATGTGTTGCGGAGGAATGCCCTCGCCGGTGTCGGCAACGCTGAACACGATTTCGGATTGCTGCGCATGTACGGCAACGTTGACCTTGCCGCCCGGCGGCGTGAATTTCAGCGCATTGCCGACCAGGTTGTTGAGCACCTGGAAAATCCTGTGCCGCGCGCACAGGACCTGGCATGGCGCATTTGCCGGCGCGGCCGCGAGCTGGACGCCTTTTTCATTGGCCACCGGCGCGGAAACGTTGACCACTTCCCGGATCAGGTCTTCCGCATGTTCCGGCTTCAGATCCACGTCAAGGGTGCCGGCTTCGATTTTTGCGACGTCCAGGATATTCGCGATCAGTTTGTCCATCATCTTCGTCGCCCGCTCGCCGCGCTCGACCATGCGCTGCACCGCCTTGTCGGTGCTCGGATGGAAGCGCCGCAGGAATTCGATGCTCATGGAGACCGCACTCAACGGCGTCTTCAAATCATGGGACACCATCATCACCATCTCGTCCTTTTCCCTGCTCAGCTGCTCGGCCCTCTGCCGTGCCTCCTGCTCTTTCCTGTACTCCTGTTGCAGCGCCAGCGCGATGATGTCGGCGCGCAAACCCTCGACTGCGGCGATTTCGACGCTTTTCCATGGAATTGCCGTTCCTGTCACCACCTCCTTCCAGGATTCGAAAGACGCGCGCGGATGCAGTGTCAGGAGGTCGCCGCTCTGCCGCAGCGGCTTGTCCGGTGCGCCGGCCCAGGTTACCGTGGTCGTCACTTCCGGCCGGAACCACAGCACATAGTCGCGCTCCGCGCGCGCGATCGACATCGCGAGCAAGCCGCTGGCCACTTCCTTGTACGCCGCGGCCCCGGGGAAATACGAAGAAAGCCGGTTGGTTTCGAAAACCGGCGCATCGGGATAGGCGTGCACCAGCCAGGTGACGATTTTCTCCAGCTCCGCGACCGGCGGCGTCGGCCCGACCAGCGTCCACTCGTTGCCATAGCAGAGCGCGACTGCGCCCGCTTCTGCGCCGGCCATATCAAGCATCTTGTCCGCATGCCGGGGCAAGCCCTGCGTGAGGTCCGGTTCGTCCTCCAGCGCACGCATCAATCTTTCCCGCGCCTGGCCGAGCCGATTCCTGTGGTGCTGGTCTTCTTGCATCTCCTTGATCATGAGCTGCGTCGATACGAGGCGTCCGACCAGCTCGGCGGCGGCGCGCGTGTCCCGGTCGACCAGCAACGGCGCCGCGTGGTGGCACGCGATCAGCCCCCACAGCCTGCCGTTGTCTACCAGCGATACGGTCAGGCTCGCCTTCACGCCCATGTTCCTCAGATACTCCAGGTGGACGGGCGAGACGCTGCGCAACAAGGCCTTGCCAAGGTCGAGCGGGGCGCCGGAACCGGGGTGCGTTCCGGGATGGATGCGGGAAGGCAGATAGTCGACATCCGGGATCATGCGCAGCCAGTTCTGCAGGAAAATGGCGCGTGCCTGCGCAGGAATGTCCGATGCCGGGAAGTGATGCCCGAGATAGGAAGCGACATGCGGACTGCATGCTTCGGACAGGACGATGCCGTGCCAGTCGGCATCAAAACGGTAAATCATCACCCGGTCGAATCCGGTAATCTTTTTTACCTGTTGTGCCGCCCTGTCGCACAGTTCCTGCACGCTGCCGGCGCTTTGCAGTGCGCCGACCGCCTCCCGGACCGCGTTCTGAAACAGCCCGGGCGTGCCGGCAACAGCGGGTTCGGCTTCGACGAACAGGGTGTCGTGGTGCCGGTGCGCCCGCAATTCCCAATCCCGGGCATCTTTATCGTCGCCAGGAAACAGCTTGACGAGCACCGTCTCTTGCCCGCCGGCGTCGGGCGCAGCGAGATAGACGCCGAGCCTGGCCGGATCCTGCGTGCTCATGAGCCCGGACAGCGGCCGGCCGAGCAGATCCGGAGCCGAAACACCAAAGGCCGCGGCGCAGTTTTCGCTGACGTTTTGAACCAGCAGTCGTTGGGGATCGACGGTGAGCAATACGCCGAATGGCTGAATTGCACCGGGGATATGGATAGGTTCTTTCTCGCACTGGGAAAGCAGGCCAGCGAGCTGATCCGGATCGGATGCCATGGATGCTGTTGATGCCAGTCGAAGATAGTAGTTGAACCCGCGCAATGATTACCGCGAGAACGCCCTTCTCACGACGCGATGCTACAGCGAGTGAAACTCTGCATTGTAGGGCAGCTTCGATCAGCGTCATCGACGAATGACAAACAGACCTGTTGAGGATGCAGGAAAACCGCCCGATGCTGGTGGAACGGACGGGATGCGCGATGGACCTTTCTCTATCGCATAAGAATGTGTCGCCTGCGGCAAAGACGGCATGGGGTAGGCCGGCACGGGATGGCGTCGCGGTTGAAGCGCTTTCGTACCACGCTTTCGACGGCTTGTTTCACCGGCGGGGCGCCGGTCCGCCGCAAGGACGAAACCGGCGCCGGTCATGCACGGCCTAGCCCGCCGCCGTTTCCTTCAGTCCGCCACCCAGTGCGCGGTACAGGTCCACCGCATTCGTCAGGCGAAGCAGGCGCGCCTGCACCAGCGACTGTTCCGCGGAAAACAGCTCGCGCTGCGCGTCCAGCACCTCGAGCGAACTCGCCACGCCGTTCTGGTAGCGCTGCTCGGCCAGTTTCAGCCGCTCGCGCTGGGCGTCGACCACGCGTGCCTGCGCGTCGGCCTGCTCGTCGATCGCGCCGCGCGCGGCGAGCGCATCCGATACTTCCCGGAACGCGGCCTGGATCGACTTTTCATAATCCGCCACCGCGATATTGTTGCGCACCTGGGTCAGCGTCAGGTTCGCCTGGTTGCGGCCGGCATCGAAGATCGGCAGCACCAATTGCGGCACGAAGGACCAGGTACGCGTACCGGCATCGAACAGGCCGGACAGCTCGCTGCTGGCCGAACCGAGGCCGGCGGTCAGCGAAATGCGCGGGAAGAACGCTGCGCGCGCCGCGCCGATGCTGGCATTGGCCGCTCTGAGACGCTGCTCGCCGGCGCGGATGTCGGGGCGGCGCGCAAGCAGGTCGGACGGCAGGCCTGCCGGCAGGTCCGCCACGATGCCCTGCGCGGCAAGCGCGCCGGGTGCCGGCAGCCCGTCCAGCGGTTTGCCGACGAGCAGAGTCAACGCATTGAACGCCTGCGCCCGTTGCCGCGCCAGCGCGGCGAGCGAGGCCCGCGCCGACTGCACCAGGATTTCGTTCTGGCGCAGGTCGAGCGCCGACGAGGCGCCGACTTCGAAGCGCTGCTGCGACAGCTTGTACGCGGATTCGCGCGAGGCCAGCGTGCGGCGCGCGAGGTCTTCCTGTTCGGCCAGCGCGCGCTCGGACAGGTAGGCTTTCGCCACTTCGGCCACCAGGCTGATGTGCACCGCGCGCCGCGCTTCTTCCGTTGCCAGATACTGCGCGAGCGCGGCCTCGTTCAGGCTGCGCACCCGGCCGAAAAAGTCCAGCTCGAAGGCGGCAAGCGTCAGGCCGACCTGGTAGCCGCTTCCCACCACCGAGGCGCCGGTCGGCGAGGTGGCGGCGGCGCTGCGCGCGCGCGAGCCGGATGCGGTGCCGGCGAGGTTCGGCAGCAGGTCCGCGGCGACGATGTTGTACTGCGCGCGAGCTTCCTCGATGCGCAGCGCCGCAGCGCGCAGATCGCGGTTATGCTCCAGCGCCGCCACGATCAGGCCTTGCAGGCGCGGTTCCCGGAAAAACTCGCGCCAGCCGCTGTCGGCAGTGACGCCGGCGGTCCGCACCGCCTCCACAGGGACTGCGGCAGGATAGGCGGCGGCGACCGGCGCGTCGGGCCGCTGGTACACCGGCGCCAGCGAGCAGGCCGACAGCACGGCGGCCGCCAGCAGCGGCAGCGTGAACGACGGGATGCGCAACTTGCTCATGCTCCTTCTCCTTCGGTGGTGACGTGGTGCGAGTGCGCAAGCGTGAATTCCTGTTCGCGCTTGCTGGCGGGGAAGAGCTTGCGGACCACGACGAAGAAGACCGGCACAAGGAACACCGCGAGCACGGTGGCGGTGATCATGCCGCCCATCACGCCGGTGCCGATCGCGCGCTGGCTGGCGGAGCCGGCCCCGCTTGCGATCACCAGCGGCAGCACGCCGAGGATGAAGGCAAGCGAGGTCATGATGATCGGGCGGAACCGCAGCTTCGCCGCCTCCAGCGTGGCCGTCAGCAAGTCCTTGCCTTCCGCCTGCAGGTCCTTGGCGAACTCGATGATCAGGATCGCGTTCTTCGCCGACAGGCCGATGATGGTGATCAGGCCGACCTTGAAGTAGACGTCATTCGGCATGCCGCGCAGCGTCACGCCCAGCAGCGCGCCGAGCAGGCCGAGCGGGACGACCAGCATCACCGACAGCGGGATCGACGTGCTCTCGTACAGCGCCGCCAGCACCAGGAACACGGCCAGCAGCGACAGCGCCATGAGCATCGGCATCTGCGCGCCGGAGATCTTTTCTTCGCGCGACTGGCCGGTCCATTCGAACGCGAAGCCCGGCGGCAACTGGCGCGCCAGGCGCTCCATCTCCGCCATTGCTTCGCCGCTGCTGTAGCCGGGCGCCGCCTGGCCGGCGATCTTCATCGCCGGGTAGCCGTTGTAGCGCACCACCTGGACCGGGCCGGTGATCCAGTTCAGCGTGGTGAAGGCGGCCAGCGGCACCATCTCGCCGCTGACATTGCGCACGTACAGCTGGCGCAGGTCCTCGGGCTGTGTGCGCTGCGCCGGTTCGGCCTGCATGATCACGCGCTGCTGGCGTCCTTCGTTCGGGAAGTCGTTCAGGTAGGACGAACCGAGCGCCGCAGTCAGCGTCGCATTGATGTCGGAAAAGGAAACCCCGAGGGCGCTTGCCTTGTCGCGGTCGATGTCGACCTGCAGCTGCGGCGCGTCTTCCAGGCCCTCCGGGCGCACGCCCGCCAGCAGCTGGCTCTTGGCAGCCATGCCGAGCAACTGGTTGCGCGCCGCGAGCAGCGCGTCGTGCCCGCGCCCGCCGCGGTCCTGCAGGCGGAAGTTGAAGCCGGTCGCGGTGCCGAGCTCGGGGATCGGCGGCGGGTTGAGCGCGAACACGATCGCATCCTTGATCTGCAGCAGCACGCCCATCGCCTTCCCGGAAATCGCATCCGCGGTATTGGCCGCATCGCGCTCGCTCCAGTCCTTCAGCGGTACGAAGGCGATGCCTGCGTTCTGGCCGCTGCCGGAGAAGCTGAAGCCGGTCACCGCGACGGTGTGCTGCACGCCGGGCTGCTTCAGGAAATAGTCTTCGACCTGCGTCACCACGTCCAGCGTCCGGTTGGCGCTCGCGCCCGGCGGCAGCTGGATGTTGGTCAGGATGTAACCCTGGTCCTCGTTCGGCAGGAAAGAGGCCGGCAGGCGCATGAACAGCAATCCGACGCAGGCAAGGATCACGCCGTACACTATCATGTAGCGCGCGGTCTTGCCGAGCGCGCCGGCGACGACGCGCTGGTAGGCGTTGGTCGTGCTGTGGAACCTGCGGTTGAACCAGCCGAAGAAACCTTTCTTTTCGTGATGGTGGCCGGCTTCGACCGGCTTGAGGATGGTGGCGCACAGGGCCGGCGTCAGGGTCAGTGCCATCAGCGCGGAGAACGCCATCGACGCCACCATGGACAGCGAGAACTGGCGATAGATCGCGCCGACCGCGCCGCCGAAGAAGGCCATCGGGATGAACACCGCGATCAGCACCAGCGTAATGCCGACGATCGCGCCGGTGATCTGGCTCATCGCCTTCCTGGTCGCCGCCGCTGGCGACAGGCCTTCCTCGCTCATGATGCGTTCCACGTTTTCGACCACCACGATGGCGTCGTCGACCAGGATGCCGATCGCCAGCACCATGCCGAACATGGTCAGCACGTTGATGGAAAAGCCGAACGCGTACATCGCCGCGAAGGTTCCCATCAGCGCCACCGGCACCACGATGGTCGGGATCAGCGTGTAGCGGATGTTCTGCAGGAACAGGTACATCACCAGGAACACCAGCAGCACCGCTTCGAGCAGGGTCTTGACCACTTCCTCGATCGAAATCCTGACGAACTTCGAGGTGTCGTAGGGGATGTCGTACTGCACGCCGGCCGGGAAGTACTGTTTCAGTTCTTCCATCTTCTCGCGCACCAGGGTCGCGGTGCCGAGCGCATTGGCGGTCGGCGACAGCTGGATGCCGACCGCCGACGACGGCTTGCCATCAATGCGGGCGGAGGTCGCGTATGCCTGCCCGCCCAGCTCCACCCGCGCGACGTCGCGCAGGCGGATCACCGAGCCGTCGGTGTTGGCGCGCAGCACGATCTTGCCGAACTGTTCTGCGCTGGACAGCTGGCCGGTGACGACGATCGGCGCGGTGACCTGCTGGTTGGTGGGGGACGGCAGTTCGCCGAGGGTGCCGGACGCGACCTGCGCGTTCTGCGCGCGGATCGCGTTGCCGATGTCGGCCGGCGTCAGCTTGAAGCCGACCATCTTGTCCGGATTGATCCAGACGCGCATCGCGCGTTCGGTGCCGAACAGGATCGCTTCGCCCACGCCGTCGACACGCTTGATTTCATTGAGCACGTTGCGCGACAGGTAGTCGCCGAGCGCGACCGGATCCAGGCTGCCATCCTTCGACGACAGCGTGACCACCATCAGGAAGTTGCTGCGCGCCTTGGTCACCTGCACGCCCTGCTGTGCGACCGCCTGCGGCAGGCGCGGTTCGACGCGCCGCATGCGGTTCTGCACCTCGACGGCCGCAAGGTCGATGTTGGTGCCGGGCGCGAAGGTCGCGGTGATCTGCGCCTGGCCATTGCCCTGGCTCTGCGATTCGACGTACTGCAAGCCGGGCGCGCCGTTCAGCTCCTGCTCGATCAGGCTGGTCACGCCTTCCTCCAGCGTCTGCGCGCTGGCGCCGGGATAGACGGCGGTGATCACGACGGAAGGCGGCGCGATCGTCGGGTATTGCGCGACCGGCAGCCCGGTGATCGACAATGCGCCGGCGATCAGGATGAAGATGGCCAGCACCCAGGCGAAGACCGGGCGCTCGATGAAGAATTTTCCCATACGCTTGCTCGCTTACTTGTTGGTTGTTTGCGCTTGCGGCGCGCCGGATTGCGCCGGGCTTGGATTGCCTGCGGCGGCCTGCTTCCACTGCACCGCGTTCACCACGGCGCCGGGCGGGGCTTTCTGGAAGCCCTCGACGACGATGCGCTCGCCCGCTTTCAAACCCTCGCTGACGATCCATCTGTCGCCGGCGGCGGTATCGGCCTTCACCGGGCGCGGCGCGATCTTGTTGTCCTGCCCGACCACCATCACGACACTGGCGCCAGACTGGCGCAGCACCGCCTGCTGCGGCACCGCGATCGCGTTTTCCTGTACCGCCTGTTCGACCCGCGCGCGCACGTACATGCCCGGCAACAGCGAACGGTCCGGATTAGGTACGACTGCCCGCAGCGTAATGGCGCCGGTGCCGGGGTCGACGGTCTGGTCGGAGAACAGCAGCTTGCCCGGATGCGGATAGACCTCGCCGTTTTCCATCACGATGCTCACCCTCGCCTCGTCCTTGCCCGCCTTCTGCAATTTCCCGTCGCGCATCGCGCGCTGCAGCTTCAGCGCTTCACCCGCCGGCTGGGTGATGTTCACGTAGAGCGGATCGATCTGCTGGATCGTCGCCAGGGGCGTCGCCGCACCCTGGCCGACCAGCGCGCCCTCGGTGACGAGCGCGCGCCCGATACGGCCGGAGATCGGTGCGTTGACGGTGGCGTAGCCGAGATTCAGGCGCGCTGCCGCCAGTGCCGCCTTCGCCGCCGCAACGTCCGCCGCCGCCTGCTTTTGCGCGGTCAGCGCGTCGTCGTATTCCTGGCGGCTGATCGCATTGGTCTCGACCAGCGGCTTGTAGCGCTGTGCCTTGAGCCCGGCCTGAGCGAGGTTCGCGTCCGCCCTGGCCAGCGTCGCCTCGGCGCTGGCGACCGTTGCCTGAAACGGTGCCGGATCGATCCGGAACAGCACTTCGTTTTCCTTCACTTCGGCGCCCTCCCGGAACACCCGCCTGGTGACGATCCCGGCTACCCGGGCGCGCACCTCCGCCAGGCGGCTCGCTTCAAGCCGCCCCGGGAGTTCGTCTGCCAGCGCAATCCGTTCCGGTGCGACCGTGACGACCGAAACTTCCGGCGGCGGCATGCCCGCCGGCGCCTGCGCTTGTGCGCTGCGGATCTGTTCTCCGCAGCCGGCAAGGACCGCAATGGCGACGGAGAGGGCGGCGAGTAAAGGAATTTTCTGGTGTGCAATCATGTTTTTCGAGAAGAAGTTGAGGAAGAGCACCGTTTTTTCTGGCCTTGCCTGCGTGCAGGCGGTACCTTTTCACATCGATCGGCGTATTATACATACGTTCGCGTATGTATATATGGCGCTGGCGATTGGTTTTACCTAAGGAAGCGATATGGTGAGAAAGACAAAGGAAGAAGCGCTCGAAACCCGCAACCGCTTGCTGGACGCCGCGGCGGACGTATTCCATCGCGACGGTTTTGCCCGCACCACGCTCGACGCGGTGGCGGAAGCGGCCGGCATGACGCGCGGCGCGGTGTATTGGCATTTCAAGAACAAGAGCGACTTGTTCAATGCGATGTGCGATCGCGTGCGCCTGCCGATGGAAGAGCTGGCCGAAGCCGGCTATGACGCGGAAACCGGCGACCCGCTGGACCACATGCGCAAGGTCTGCGTCTTTTTCCTGAAGGAGTGCGCAGGCAACACGCACTTGCGCAAGGTGATGGAAATTCTTTTCCGCAAGACGGAGTTCGTCGACCCGGCCGACCTGATCTATATGCGGCAGCACGAGGCGGCGATGCGCGGCAGGGAACGCATCGTCAAGACCCTGACTCTCGCGATCGACGCGCAGCATCTTGCGCCCGACACCGATATCCGCCTGGCGGCCGTGCTGCTGCAGGCGAGCATCGAAGGCATCCTGGTGAACTGGCTGATCGCGCCCGACTACTTTTCTCTGGAGGACGAAGCGGAACGGCTGGTGGATGCCTGCATTGCCACCTTGCGCAATGCCCCCAGCCTCAGGAAGGCGGCCGCTTAATCTGCGCACCGGCGCGGCGGCAGGCGGCAACACAGCGCAAAAAAGCCCACGCATCGTTTCGATGCCGTGGGCTTCTCTTCATTCGCCGGCTCGCGGCGCTAATTCGACGCTGATGCGGCGCGCAGGTTGTCAGCCCGCCCCGACCTGGTCGAGCGCCTTTTCCAGGTTCGCCACGGTCCGCTCGATATTGTGCAGCTTGTCCAGGCCGAACAGGCCGATGCGGAAGGTCTTGAAATCTGCCGGTTCGTCGCACTGCAGCGGCACGCCCGCCGCCACCTGCAGGCCAGCGTCGGCGAACTTCTTGCCCGACTTGATGCCGTCGTCGCCGGTATAGCTGACCACCACGCCCGGCGCCTTGAAGCCGCCGGCGGCGACGCTCCTGATGCCCCGGCTCTCGAGCAGCGCCCGCACGCGGTCGCCGAGTTCCTGCTGTTCGGCGCGGATCTTGTCGAAGCCGTACGCATCCATCTCCTGCATCACCTTGCGCAGCACGATCAGGCCGTCGGTCGGCATCGTCGCGTGGTAGGCGAAGCTGCCGCCTTCGTAGGCTTCCATGATCTGCAGCCATTTTTTCAGGTCGCAGGCAAAGCTCGTGCTGGTGGTGCCGTCGATGCGCTCGCGCGCGGCGGCGCCGAGCATCACCAGCCCGCAGCAGGGCGATGCGCTCCAGCCCTTCTGCGGCGCGCTGACCACGATGTCGATGCCGAGCGCCTGCATGTCCACCCAGATCGCGCCGGAGGCGATGCAGTCGAGCACGAACATGCCGCCGGCCGCATGCACCGCGTCGGCCACCTGGCGCAGGTAGTCGTCGGGCAGGATCATGCCGGAAGCGGTTTCGACGTGCGGCGCGAACACCAGGTCGGGTTTGGTTTCGCGGATCGCCGCCACCACTTCCTCGATCGGCGCCGGTGCGAAAGCCGCCTGGCTGCCCTGCTCCACCGGACGCGCCTTCATGACGCTGCAGTGGGGCGTGATGCCGCCCATTTCGAGGATCTGGGTCCAGCGGTAGCTGAACCAGCCGTTGCGGATCACCAGGCATTTCTTGTTGGTCGCAAACTGCCGCGCGACCGCTTCCATGCCGAAGGTGCCGCTGCCGGGAACGACGATCGCGGACTTTGCGCCGTAGACTTTTTTCAGGGTCGCCGACACATCCCGCATCGTGTCCTGGAACAGCTGCGACATGTGGTTGACCGCGCGGTCGGTATAGACGACCGAATATTCGAGAAGCCCGTCGGGATCGACGTGGGGTAACAAACCTGGCACTCGCGCCTCCATCAATAGGTGAGAAATTCCGGGACCGGCCTGCATTTGCCGTTTGGCAAGCAGCCGATGCGATATTGCAAACAGGGTCGATTCTACTGGAGCTCGGACGAAACCGCGCCCCGGGTTCGCAAATCCTTGATGCAGCCAGCTTGCACTTGGAGCGGTTTGACAGCGCATGCAAGAGCGCCGGGGTCGGGTCGAGAAGCGCAACCGTACGTGAGGTACGGTGAGCATCGCAGGCCCGAGATCGGCCTCTTTCATGCGTTGACAAACCGCTCTAGCTGCCGCGATAGGTCGAATACGACCACGGCGACATCACCAGCGGCACATGGTAATTCTGGGTCGGGTCGGCAATGCCGAAAGCGATGATCACGCGGTCGAGGAAACGCGGCTCCGGCAGTTGCACGCCGCGCGCGGCAAAGTAATCGCCGGCCGCGAACACCAGTTCATACTGGCCGGCGCGCATGTCCTCGCCCTGCAGCAACGGTGCATCGCAGCGCCCGTCCTGGTTGGTGACGGTGCTGCACAGCAGCGTGCGCGCGGTCGCTTCCACCGCATACAGTTCCACCATGACGCCCGCGCCGGGCTTGCCCAGCGTGACATCCAGTACGTGCGTGCTCAGTTTTCCCATTGCCGTCTCCGTTAACCGATGCGCAATGATACCCACTGTATTGGCGAGACAACGCAAAACGTTATAAGGTTGCCTATATACCGATTATTTGCGTCGCCCGCAGACGCGCACGCGTGCTTCTTGCATGATGCGAGAATCAGAGTCATACCGACCGTCGAGGCGGAAACAGCATGTCCGAGCCCATACGTTACCTTCATCGCGGCGAACTCCATACCGTCAGCGACGCAGCGACCACGCGCACCATCCTGCAGCATCTGCGCGAGGACCGGCATTGCACCGGCACCAAGGAGGGTTGCGCCGAAGGCGACTGCGGCGCCTGCACCGTGGTGATCGGCGAGCTCAAGGGCGACACCGTCGCGCTGAAGGCGGTCAATTCCTGCATCCAGTTCCTGCCCGCGCTGGATGGCAAGGCACTGTTTACCGTGGAAGACCTGAAGCAGCCGGACGGCAGCCTGCATCCGGTGCAGCAGGCGATGGTGGAATGCCACGGCTCGCAGTGCGGCTTCTGCACCCCGGGCTTCGTGATGTCGCTGTGGGGGCTTTACCTGGCGCAGGAAGACGGCCGGCAGCGGCCGCAGCGCGCCGACATCGACGACGCGCTGTCGGGCAACCTGTGCCGCTGCACCGGTTACCGCCCCATCATCGACGCCGCGCAGCGCATGTTCGAGCTGCCGCGCGTCGCCTTCGACCGCGCCGCGCTGGCCGCATCGCTGCAATCGATCCGGCGCGGCGAGCCGCTCACTTACACTTGCGAAGGCCGCGCCTTCCATGTGCCGCGCACGCTGGAACAGCTGGTGCAACTGCGCGCCGGCAATCCGGACGCGACGCTGTTGTCCGGCTCCACCGACGTCGGCCTGTGGGTCACCAAGCAGATGCGCGAGCTCGGCGACGTCATCTACCTGAACGAGGTTGCCGAGCTGCAGCGCATCGACGAAGCGGACGGCTGGCTGCAGATCGGCGCCGCAGTCACGCTCGAGGACGCCTACCGCGCCGCATGCCGCCACTATCCGCAGGAACTGTCGGAACTGCGCCAGCGCTTTGCATCGCTACCGGTGCGCAGTGCCGGCACGCTGATCGGCAACATCGCCAATGGCTCGCCGATCGGCGACTCCGCGCCGTGGCTGATCGCGCTCGGTGCCGAGATCGTGCTGCATGGCAAGGACGGACAGCGCCGCCTGCCGCTGGAAGCCTTCTATCTCGATTACCAGAAAAAGGACTTGCGCCCCGGCGAATTCCTGGAAGCGGTGCGCGTGCCGCTGCCGCGTCCCGGCCTGCGCTTGCGCACCTACAAGCTGTCCAAGCGCTTCGACCAGGATATCTCGGCGGTGTGCGCCGCATTCGCGCTCACGCTTGACGGCAACACTATCCGCGACGCGCGGATCGCGTTCGGCGGCATGGCGGCCACCTCGCGCCGCGCGCCGAAGGCCGAAGCCGCGCTCGCGGGGCGCGAATGGAACGAAGCGGCGCTCGCCGACGCGCTCGCGGCGCTGGCCGACGATTACGCGCCGCTTACCGACATGCGCGCATCCGCCGCCTACCGGATGAAGGCGGCGCAGAACCTGCTGCGCCGCTTCTGGCTGGAGACGCGGCCGGACGCGCCGCTGCCGCCGGCCGCGCTCAATGCGTTTGCCTGTACCAGCACGGAGGGCCAGCCATGAACAAGCAGACCGAGAATTTCCTGCACAGCGCGACCGCGCCGGACTGGACCCAGGTCGGCAAGCCGCATCCGCACGAGTCGGCGCTGCTGCATGTGCTGGGTGAAGCGACCTACACCGACGACATCCCGGAACTGCAGGGCACGCTGCACGCGGCGCTCGGCCTGTCGCAGAAGGCGCATGCGAGGATCAGGTCGATCGATGTGTCCGGGGTGAAGAACGCGCGCGGCGTGGTCGCCGTGCTCACCGCCGCCGACATTCCCGGCACCAACGACTGCGGCCCGATCCTGCATGACGATCCCATCCTCGCCGACGGGCTGGTGCAGTATGTCGGCCAGCCGCTGTTCCTGGTGGTCGCCGACAGCCATGACAACGCGCGCCGCGCGGCGCGGCTGGCCAGGGTGGACTATGAAGAGCTGCCGGCGATCCTGACCGCGCGGGAAGCGAAGCAGGCGCAGTCGCTGGTGCTGCCGCCGATGCGCCTCAAGCGCGGCGACGTGCGTGCCGCGTTCGAACGCGCGCCGCACCGGGTCAGGGGTGAGCTGCTGGTCGGCGGCCAGGAACAGTTTTACCTCGAGGGCCAGGTGTCCTATGCGCTGCCGAAGGAAGACCGCGGCATGCTGGTGTATTGCTCGACCCAGCATCCGTCGGAAATGCAGCATGTGGTTGCGCACGCGCTCGGCCTGCATTCGCACCATGTGGTGGTGGAATGCAGGCGCATGGGCGGCGGCTTCGGCGGCAAGGAATCGCAGTCGGCGCTGTGGGCGGCGGCGGCGGCCATCGCCGCCTACCGGCTGAAGCGCCCGGTCAAGCTGCGTGCCGACCGCGACGACGACATGCTGGTGACCGGCAAGCGCCACGACTTCCATTACGAATACGAAGTCGGCTACGACGACGACGGCCGCATCCTCGCCGCGCGCATCGAGATGACGGCGCGCGCCGGCTATTCCGCCGACCTGTCCGGGCCGGTCGCCACGCGCGCGGTCTGCCATTTCGACAATGCCTATTACCTGTCCGACGTCGACATCCTCGCGCTGTGCGGCAAGACCCACACCCAGTCCAATACCGCGTTCCGCGGCTTCGGCGGGCCGCAGGGCGCCATCGCGATCGAGTATGTGATCGACGAGATCGCGCGCAATCTCGGCAAGGATGCGCTGGACGTGCGCAAGCTCAACTTCTACGGCCGCAGCGATGCCGAGGGCCGCAACATCACGCAATACGGCCAGAAGGTGACCGACAACGTGATCCACGAGCTGGTCGCGCAACTGGAGGCCGACAGCGACTACCGCCGCCGCCGCGCGCAGCTGCGCGCCTTCAATGCGGGCAGCCCGGTGCTGAAGAAAGGGATCGCGCTGACGCCGGTCAAGTTTGGCATCGCGTTCAACCTGACGCACCTGAACCAGGCCGGCGCGCTGGTGCACGTGTATGTGGACGGGTCGGTGCTGGTGAACCATGGCGGCACCGAGATGGGCCAGGGCGTCAACACCAAGGTGGCGCAGGTGGTCGCGCATGAACTCGGGCTCGACCTGTCGCAGGTGCGGGTGTCGGCCACCGATACCAGCAAGGTCGCGAACACGTCGGCGACCGCGGCATCCACCGGCGCCGACCTGAACGGCAAGGCGGCGCAGGACGCGGCGCGCCAGATCCGCGAACGGCTGACCGCGTTCGCCGCGCAGGCATGGAAGGTCGATCCGGCCGCGATCCGCTTCGCCGACAACCAGGTGTATATCGACGGCAGTCCGGAACCCTTCCCCGCATTCGTGCGCCGCGCCTACAACGCGCGCGTGCAGCTGTGGTCGGACGGCTTCTATGCCACGCCCGGCCTGCACTGGGACGCGGCAACAATGTCCGGCAATCCCTTTTTCTACTTCGCGTATGGGGCCGCGGTGTCGGAAGTGGTGGTCGACACCCTGACCGGCGAATGGAAGCTGCTGCGCGCCGACGTGCTGTACGACGCCGGCAGCTCACTCAACCCGGCAATCGACATCGGCCAGGTGGAAGGCGGCTTCATCCAGGGCATGGGCTGGCTGACCACCGAGGAATTGTGGTGGAACCAGGCTGGCCGGCTGATGACGCATGCGCCGTCGACCTATAAGATTCCGGCGATTTCCGATTGCCCGCGCGACTTCCGGGTGAAACTGTTTAACAACAGCAATCCGGCCGACAGCATCCACCGCTCCAAGGCAGTCGGCGAACCGCCGCTGCTGCTGTCGTTCTCGGTGTTCTTCGCGATCCGCGATGCGATTGCCAGCGTCGCGGATTACCGGCGCAATCCGCCGCTGGACGCCCCCGCGACCTGCGAAGCGATCCTGAACGCGGTCGACGCGGTGCGCGCCGCCTGACACCCGGAACATGACATGAACGACTGGCTCGCCGCCCTCCGGACCGCGCTCGCCGCCGGCACCCCCGCGGTGCTGGTCACCGTAGCGTCGGTCGACGGCTCCGGCCCGCGCGAAGCCGGCGCGAAAATGCTGGTCACGCGGGATGCGGCGTTTGATACCATCGGCGGCGGCCATCTCGAACTGCGCGCCTGCGAAATCGCGCGCCAGATGCTGACGGCGGACGGCGGGCGGCGGCTGGAGCGCTTCGCGCTCGGCCCCAGCCTCGGCCAATGCTGCGGCGGCGTGGTGCAACTGGCGTTCGAACATATCGATGCGGTGCAGCGCGGCCATGTCGAGCTGCTCGCCGGGCGCCGCCAGCGGCGCGAAGACAGCTGGCGCGTGGTTGCGCTGGATGCGGATCTTGCGCCGGCATTGACCGACGCTGGCGGCGCGGTGCTCGCCGGGACACTGCCGGTGCCGCTAGCCGGATTCGACCGCGCCTGCGGCTGCCACCTGCTGCGCGATCCCGGCGGCGGCCGCTGGCTGGTCGACCCCTGCCTCGCCTGGCGCGCGCAACTGCTGCTGTTCGGCGCCGGCCATGTCGGCGCGGCGATCGTGCGCGCGCTGACCGAGCTGCCCTGCCACGTAACCTGGATCGACGAACGCGAGGAATTGTTTCCGGATGCGGTGCCCGCCAACGTCACGCTGGAAGCAACCGACACGCCGGAAGCGCTGGCGGCGGCGGCGCCGGCCGGCGCCAGCTACCTCGTGATGACGCACAGCCACGCGCTCGACCAGCGGCTGGCGGAAGCAATCCTCAAGCGCGAGGATGCCGGCTGGTTCGGCCTGATCGGCTCGAAAACCAAGCGCATGCATTTCGAGCATCGCCTGCGCGAGCGCGGCGTGGCGCCGGAGCGGCTGGCCCGGATGGTATGCCCGATCGGCCTGCCGGGCATAGCCGGCAAGGCGCCGGCGGTGATCGCCGCATCGGTGTGCGCGCAGCTGCTGCAGGTCTGGGAACAGGAAGCAAAGCAGCCGCGCGCGCTTGCCCTGTCCAATCAGGGCGCACGGCGGATTGGCAATCCGGTCGGCCTGTAAGGTGCCCCGCAAAACGGACACTGCGCGGCGCATGGCTGCCGGCACGATGAAATTCCTGAAATATACGAACGAAAGCAATACATGAGTTTGGATTCTGTCTCCCCACGCTGCCAGGCCTACCGCGCCGGCGTGCTGCACTTCACCGCCGACCCCGCCTTCGACGGGAACGCCCATGCGTGGCATGAAGACGGCCTGCTGATCGTCGAGGACGGCCGGGTGAAGGCGGCGGGCGACTACGCGCAGCTGGCCGCGAGCCTGCCGCAAGACGCCGTGCTGCATGACTACCGCGGCCGCCTGATCGTCCCCGGCTTCATCGACACCCACATCCACTATCCCCAGGTCGACATGATCGCGTCGCCGGCGCCCGGCCTGCTGCCGTGGCTGGAAAACTACACCTTCCCGGTGGAGAGCCGGTTCGGCGACCCGGCGCATGCGCGCGAGGTGGCGCGCTTTTTCCTTGACGAGCTGCTGCGCTGCGGCACCACAACTGCGATGGTCTACTGCACCGTGCATCCGGAATCGGTCGACGCCTTCTTCGCCGAGAGCGAAGCGCGCGGCCTGCGCATGGTGGCCGGCAAGATCCTGATGGACCGGCACTGCCCGGAATTCCTGCGCGACAGCGCCGAGGGCGGCGTGCGCGACAGTGAAGCGCTGATCCGCAAGTGGCACAAGCGCGGCCGCCAGCTGTATGCGATCACGCCGCGCTTTGCGCCCACTTCCAGCGAGGCGCAGCTGCAACTTGCCGGCGAACTCGCATCCGCCCATCCGGACGCCTTCCTGCAGACCCATGTCGCGGAAAACACCGACGAAGTCGCATGGGTGAAGTCGCTGTTCCCCGATGCGCGCAGCTATCTCGACGTATACGACGGGTACGGCATGATGCGCCCGCGCGCGATGTTCGCGCACTGCATCTGGCTCGACGACCACGACCGCGCGCGCATGCACGAGACCCAGGCGGCGGCCTCCATCTGCCCGACCTCCAACCTGTTCCTCGGCAGCGGGCTGTTCGATTTCGCGAAGGCGGATGCGGCACGGGTGCCGCTGTCGCTGGCGACCGACGTCGGCGGCGGCACGTCCTTTTCGATGCTGCAGACGATGAATGCGGTGTACAAGGTCGCGCGCATGGGCGGCACCTACCTGCCGGCGCTGCGCATGTTCTACCTGGCCACGCTGGGCGGCGCGCGCAGCATGCAGCTGGAAGGGACGATCGGCAACTTCCTGCCGGGCGTCGAAGCCGATTTTGTTGTTTTGGATCCACAGGCGACGCCGCTGCTCGCGCGGCGCACGGGGCGCAGCGAAAGCCTGGAAGAACTGCTGTTCGCGCTTGCGCTGCTGGGCGACGACCGTAGCGTGGAAGCCACTTACAGCGGAGGAAAGCAGGTCCATTCGCGAGCCGGAGAGCATGAATAAGCGTTGCAATACATGCAATTAAAAGATTGACCTAGGTCAAGTTCTTGAGTTTTCTCAGAATTTCTAATTCGCAAGATTAGTTGGGAAAAGTAGAATGGCTGCCGACTGGAAACAGAGGATTGCCAAGCGCCTGGAAGGAAAGACCGAGCGGCAACCTGGTTATTTTTAACTGCATTGCAACAGGAGATGTCATGCAACAAAAACACCTGAAACAAGCCCTGCTGGCCGCCGTTGTTGCCGCCGCAGCCGCCGCGCCGGCGATGGCGCAGACCAATGTCACGGTCAGCGGCCTGGTCGACGCCTATGCCGGTTCCATGCGCAATGCCGGCGACGCGCGCAGCCGCGCGGTCGTCAACAGCGGCGGCATGACCACCTCCTGGTTCGGCTTCAAGGGTTCGGAAGACCTCGGCGGCGGCCTCAAGGCCAACTTCCTGCTGACCAGCTTCTTCCAGGCGGACAGCGGCGTGCAAGGCCGCTTCCCCGGCGACACGATGTGGTCGCGCGACGCCAACGTCGGCCTGTCCGGCGGCTTCGGCGCGCTCTCCTTCGGCCGCGAACTGGCGCCGCACTTCCTGCCGACCATCCTGTTCAACCCGTTCGGCGATTCGTACACCTTCGCACCGCTGATCCTGCACGCAGATGTGCCGCTGTTCAATGCATCCGGCTGGGGCAATTCGGTCGCCGGCGACACCGGCTGGAGCAACTCGATCCGCTACACGACGCCGAACTTCGGCGGCCTGACCGCGAACATCCACTACCAGCTCGGCGAGATCCCCGGCCGCAGCGGCGTCAACAACATCGGCGCCAACGCGCTGTACTTCAACGGTCCGCTCGCGCTGACCGCCTTCTACCACACGGTGGAAGTGAACAACCCGACCAATACCGTCGGCACGCCGGTGGCATTTGCCGCCAGCCGCCAGAAGGCATGGATGGTCGGCGGCAGCTACGACCTGAAGGCGGTGAAGCTGTTCGCCACCTACGGCCAGACCTCGCACAACATCGACGTCGAAGACCAGACCCTGTCGCTGGGCGCCACGGTGCCGATGGGCCAGGGCAAGATCCAGGCCGCCTGGGCGCAGACCAAGCGTGAAGGCACGGCATTCGGCCCGGACCAGAAGCGCAACACGGCGTCGGTCGGCTACGACTATGACCTGTCCAAGCGCACCGATGTGTACGCGGTGTACATGAACGACCGCATCACCGGCACCAACAACGGCAACAGCTTCGGCGTCGGTGTCCGCCACCGCTTCTGATGACTTGATTCGGGCGCACGCGACAGCGGCGCCCGCTTCGCAGCGCGTGCCACAAGCCCGCGCCGCGGAATTGATCGATGAAGATCGATTGATGCGTGAGCCCGGCTAATCGCCGGGCTTTCTTTTTGCGCGGGTCGCGGCCTCTATCGTTGAGCGCCCGCCTGAGCTCGACTAGCCCGCCTCTTCCCCCGGCACGTAGAACCGCAGCGAATCGACGATCGGCGCAAAGTAGGCCTGCGACGCCGCATAGTCGACGCAGGCATAGTCGTGGAAGGATGCCTTGACCACCACCGGCGGCATCGCGAGGATCTTGCCGAGCGACCGATAGCACTTTTCCGCGGCGAGGCAGTCGGTGATCGCGACGCAGGCTTGCCCGGAGCCCCGGTTGACCTGCTCGACGATCTTCCATGCATAGCCCTCCATCGCATCGAGCGCCTTCAGGTCCGCCGTCTTGAACGATCCGGCGATGTCTTCCGCGCTGCGGCCGTCGTCTTCGGACAGGCTCCAGGTGGCGATATAGAGGCCCTTGGTGCCGTCCTTGCACTCGAAGTACAGCGACTTGCCGTCGGGGGTGCGCCGCTCTTCCCAGTCGCTTGGCAGCGACATGAGCCAGATGTCGGTGCGTATCGTGTAGAAATTCGTCATCCAGGCATTCTAAGCGTGACGCGCGGCTTCCGCCAATACCGCCGCCGACGGTTCCGTCAGGAGCAGGGCCAGCCGGTGCAGGTCGATCGGCTTGGTGAGGTGATGGTCGAATCCGGCTTCCTGCGCGCGCTGCTTGTCCTTGTCCTGGCCCCAGCCGGTGACCGCGATCAGCATCGCGCCGGCGCCCTCCGGCAGCCCCCGGATATGGCGCGCGACCTCGTTGCCGTTCAGGCGCGGCATGCCGATGTCGAGCAGCGCGGTGTCGGGCCGGAAGGCGGCGAACTGCGCGAGACCGGCCTCGCCGTCATACGCGACCCTGACCTCATGTCCCTCGAGCTGCAGGAATTCGGCCAGCGTATCGGCCGCATCCCGGTTGTCGTCGACCACCAGCACCCGGCGCTTCACAGTGGAACGCACCGGCACCACCACGCCGGCGTCCGCGGCGCGCAGGTCCGCACGCACCGGCAGGCGCACCGTAAAACTGCTGCCCCGCCCGGGGCCGGCGCTGGCGGCGTCGATGCTGCCGCCGTGCAGCTCGACCAGTCCCCGCGCCAGCGCGAGGCCGATTCCGAGCCCGCCATTCGAACGGTCCTGCGTCGCGCGCACCTGGTTGAACATCTTGAAGATTTCCGACAGCGCATCCTCGCGCAGGCCGATGCCGTTGTCGCTGACGGTGATCGTCACTTCCTCGCCCCGAGCCTCCGCCGCCAGGCGGATGACGCCGCCGTTGTCGGTGTATTTCGCCGCATTGGTCAGCAGGTTGGCAACCACCTGCGCCACGCGCAGCTGATCGGCCTCGAACTGGACCGGATACGGCGGCAGGTCGACCAGCAGCCTGTGCTGCCGGGCATCGATCAGCGGCCGCGCGGTTTCGATCGCCGCATTGACGACCGCGCACAGGTCGGTGCGCGCCTTGCGCAGCTGCAGCATGCCGCGCGTGATCCTCGACACGTCGAGCAGGTCATCCAGCAGCAGGGCCATGTGCGCCACCTGGCGCTCGATCACGTCATGGCTCCAGCTCTTCTGCGCTTCGGTCGCGCCCGGCGCCTTGGAAATCATCGCCGCCTGCCGGATCGGCGCCAGCGGGTTGCGCAGCTCGTGCGCGAGGGTGGCAAGGAATTCATCCTTGCGGCGGTCCGCGTCGCGCAGCGCCTGTTCGTTTTGCTTGCGTTCGGTAATGTCGGCGAACCAGACCGCCAGCGCGTCCCGCATCGGCGAAATGATGACGTGGTACCAGACCCCGGCGCCGCTCGCCTCGGAATGCGCCTCGAATTCCTGCGTCCGTCCGGTTTCCGCTGCGGTCACGTAATGGTCCAGCAGCCCCGGCGGGTCCCAGTGCCCGGGCAGCACGTCGAGCACGCGCCGCCCGGCCAGCGCGGCGGCGTCCTGCCGGAGCACGGTTGCGCCGGCATTGTTCATGTACAGCCACTGGAAATCGACGATGGTTCCGCCCTCGTCCCGCACCGGTGCCAGGACCGTGAACGGAATCGCCGACGACTCCAGTGCGACGCGGAAGCGCTGCTCGCTCTCGTGCGCGACGTCGCGCGCCCGGGCGCGCTCGACGAACACCGCCGCCTTGCGCGCGCAGATGTCGGCCAGCCGGGTTTCGCGCTCGTCTGGCCGGCGCGGCTGGCGGAAATGCACGGAAATGACCCCGATCACCCTGCCCTCGGCGCTGATCAACGGCGTGCTATGCACCGCACGGAAATTTTCCTGGCGCGCGATGCCGCGCCACGCCAGGAAGGCCGGATCGCTTTCGGTATCCTCGACCACGGTGCGCCGGCTGCTGCCGAACGCCAGTCCGCACGCGCCGTCGCCTGGAGCCACGCGCGCCAGCTGCCGCAGCGCGGCGGCGGAAAAGCCGACGCTCGCTTCGAGCGTCAGCGCATCCTTTTGCTCGTCATACAAGGACACCAGCCCCTGGCCGCAGCCATGGAAGGCGGCCAGCGCATCGAGAATGGCACGCAACTGGCTGCGCAGGTCGCCGATTTCCAGCAGCCGGCTGCTCAACTCATGCAGGCGGCGCAAGTCCGCGACCTGCTGCGTCAGCTCGCCCTGGGTTTTCTCGAGCAGTTCCCGCACCCGCTTGCTTTCGGTAATGTCGACCGAGGCGCCGCGCAGGCGCGCCGCACTGCCGGCCGCATCGCGCTCGATGTGGATCTTGGTGAACAGCGAGCGCTCGCTGCCGTCGGGCAGCGTGACACGGTGCTCGGTCTCATAACCCTCGGCGCCTTCGGCCACCTTGCGCTTGAGGACCGCGCGCGCCTCGCGCAATTCCTCCGGGCGCAGTAACGCGTTCCAGTCATCGAGCGGCATCTGGGCGCGGAAATCGCCGCCCTGCGGGTCGCGTCCGAACAGCTTGCGCAAGGTGGCCGACGCGAACATGGAGCGCGCGCCGAGATCGATCTCGAACAGGCCGACGCCGGTGTTTTCCTGTGCCAGCGCGAGCCGGCGCTCCGCGTCGCGCGCGCGCCGGTCCGCCGCGCCGAAGTAGGTGCCGGCGAACACCAACAGCGTCCCGACCGCGAGGTAGGCAGCGATTGCGACGCGGTCTTCCGGAATCACGATCAGCGGGTTGCCGACCGGCGGCAGCAGGAACATGGCGTTGACGACGCCGGCAACCAGCACGATCACCGCCGGTCCGCGGCCGACAAGCATTGCCGTCAGCAGCAGTGCCGGGAGGAAAAACAGGAAGGGAATGCGCGATCCCACCAGGGGCTGGATCGCCCAGTGCAGCGCCACCGCCACTGCAATCACGGCCGCGGTAACCGCATACCGGATGAAGGCGGAGCGCTCGGCTAGGGAGGCGGCCATCAGCTTCTCGCAGAGTTATTCGAAGAAAAAGTCTACCGCAAGACCGCTGCGGCTGCCCGGTCCCGTGTGGATTCCGTTTGCCGGCATCAGGTCGGCTTGGCCACCATCAGGTAGAACACCGTCACGAACGCAAAAAAGGCCGGAATGCCAAGCACGACCCAGATCCAGAAATAGCGCCAGTACAGGGCGGGAAGCGGCGCTTGTGCCCGGTCCGCGTCGCACGCCACGTCGCGCAGGCGCATCTGCAGCCAGACCACCGGCAGCCAGCAGGCAATCGCCAGCACGTACAGCATGATCGACCAGGAGAGCCACCGGCTGGTCAGAGGGAAACCGGCGAGGCGAATCAGCCAGTACCCGGTCAAGGGCTGGATCACCGCGGTGGTGGTGGTAAACAGCCAGTCGGCCAGCACCACCTGGCGCGACACCACCGCCACCGCGCGCACGTCGCGCGTGAGCGAGGTAACCAGCAGGTAGAAGGCGGAGCCGACGCCGGTGCCGAACAGGAAAGTCGACGACATGATGTGCAGCCATTTCACGGTGACGTAATCCATCAGCGTTCCTCCACTTCCAGCAGCAGCCAGATCGCGGCCAGCATCGGCAGGTTCTTGAGCAGCGGTCCGTACGGATGCAGCCAGAATTCCGGCAGCCGCCAGCTGATGATCGCGGTATAGAACAGGATCACCGCCAGCTGCGCGTACCACAGCAGCCGGCGGCGGCGCAGCAGCAGCGTGGCGATCCCGAAGACGAGATCGAGCAGCGCGGCGCCGTACAGCATCAATGGCGCCAGCACGCCGGTGATGCCGACCCGCGCCAGCAAGGCATAACTGTCCTGCACCGGGTACAGGCCGAGGGACACGATGCCGGTGACGATCCAGACCAGGGCAATGCTCAGGCGCAACATCGGCAGCAGCCAGGCTAGCTGCGCCTGAAGGCGAACGCTGCGCGCGCCGCTGCCGGCGACAAAGTCGCGTGGGGCGCGCGGCGGCCGCCCGAGCAAGGCGGTGATCTGCACCGGGTCGGCCGTGTTGCCGCGTTCCAGCATCTGCAGGGTCTCGGGATCGAGCAGGCTTGCGGGCAACAGCTTGCCGGCAGCAGCCGCGGCGCGCACCAGTGGCAGCGGCATCGGGAGAAACCGGGCTTTCCCCAGGTCCATCGCCTCGCGCAGGCTCGCCAGGAAAGCGCGCAACGAGATCGCGCGCGGGCCGGCCAGCGCCACCCGGGTCCCGGGCGGCAGCGGGTGGTGCAGCAGCGCGACGATCGCCGCCACCAGGTCGTCGACATGCACCGGCTGGATCTGCTGTTCGCCGTTTCCCGGCAGCGCGATCAGCGGCAGGCTGGCCAGCATCGTAAACAGCGCGGCGCTGGCGCCGCCGGCGCCGAACACCAGCGACGGCTGCACGATCACCGAGCGCAGCGGCAGCGCCGCCAGGAAATCATCGGCCCGCTTCTTCGACAGGTGATAGCGGCTTTGCGCCTGGGCGTCGGCGCCGAGCGCCGAGATCTGGACCACCTGCCGCACGCCGGCGTCGGCGCAGGCCTGGAACAGCGCGCGCGGCGCTTCCTCGTGCAGGCGCGCGAAGGTCTGCGCGCCCTGCTCGCGGATGATGCCGACCGCATTGACGACCACATCCACCCCGTCCAGCCGCGGCCGCCAAGCCTGCGGCGTCGTGTCACGCAAAAAATCCGCCTGCACGTAACGAAAGCGGGCGTCGTGCGCCCGCCCGGGATCGCGCACCGCGCACACGACCTCGTGCCCGGCCGCGGCCAGCGCCGCGGCCAGCCGGCTTCCTATGAATCCGCTCGCTCCTGTCAGCAAAACGACCACAACGCATCCTTTCCAGGGAACCTGGCCTTCACTTTACGCATCACAATTGACAACGTTACGACCTGTTATCACGACTGCTGGTTCAGTCACTCTCGACTTGCATGGAGGAAGCATGAAAACCTGGCCGCAAGCCATCCGCGACGGCGCCATTTCGGGCAGCGTCGGCAGTGTGTTGTCGACCGCGGTGCTGAGCGCGCGCGGCGAGCAGGAAAACGACTCGCCGTATGCGCCGACGAACGCGACCAGCCACTGGATCTGGGGCGACCGCGCGGCGCGGCATGACGAGCCGAGCGGCCGCTATACCGCGGTCGGCTATGCGATCCACCATGTGTCGGCCACGCTATGGGCGGTGCTGTACGAAAAATGGTTTGGAGAAAGCGCGGAACGGCGCGAAGTCCGGCCTGCGGTCGCCGGCGCGGCCGCGGTTGCGGCGCTGGCCTGCTTCGTCGACTACAACCTGACGCCGCGACGGCTGACGCCGGGATTCGAGAAGCGCCTGTCCTCGCCTTCACTGTTCCTGGTGTACGCCGCGTTCGGCGCCGGCCTGCTGGTGCGCGGCATGGCTGCCGGCAGGAAAGGTCGCGACGACAAGCTGCTGCAGTAGATTTTTAACGCGGCGGCGGGCGTCAGCGGCGCCGGCGGACTACACTATGCGCATGAACCGCAAACCCGTTCCGAAAACCGGCGTCAGCCGGCGCGATGCCCTGCTGGCGCTCGGTGCGGCCCTCGTCGCCGGCCCGGCGTCGTCGCAGCTGGCCGCGCCCAGGCCTGCCTGCATCCTGACGCCCGAGCAGATGGAGGGTCCGTATTTTTCGGATGTGCGGCTGGACCGGTCCGACATCCGCGGCGATCCGTCCGATGGCTCGGTCAAGCCGGGCGTGCCGCTGGCGCTGTCGCTGCGCGTGCTCGCGGTCACGCCCGGCAATTGCGCGCCGCTGGCGGGCGCCGTCGTCGACCTGTGGCATTGCGATGCCTCGGGCGCCTATTCGGATGCGACGGATAGCGGTTTCCAGACCCGCGGCCGCAAGTTCCTGCGCGGTTACCAGACCACGGATGCCGCGGGCGCCGTGCGCTTTTTCACCATCTACCCCGGCTGGTATCCGGGACGGGCGGTGCACGTCCACTTCAAGGTGCGCAGCGACCTGCTGCAGGGCCGCGAATTCAGTTCCCAGCTCTACTTCCCGAATGCGCTGACTGAACGGGTGCATGCGCGCTCGCCGTATGAACGGACGCGCGGCCGTGGCACCAGGAATGAAAGCGACGGCCTGTTCCGCAACGGCGGCACGCAACTGCTGCTCGACCCGAAGCCCACTTCCGATGGCGGATATATGGCGAGCTTCGACGTCGGCGTCGCGCTCGCCTGAAAGGATCGCCGGACCGGCCGCCGCTACACGAACGCGCCGATCCGCTTCTCCACCGCCGCCCGCACCGACCCCGTCATCACGAAAGCGCGCGCGGCCGCGATGTCGTCATGGAACCAGCGGTCGCCGTCCAGGCAGGCCGGGATCTGGCGCCGGATTTCCTCGTACGCCGCCTGCGTGCCCTGCCCGAGCACGAAGCCCGGCAGCAGGGACTCGGTCATCGTCAATGCCTGCGCCGCGAACAGCATCTCGACCCCGACGATGTATTGCGTGTTGGCGACCACTGTCGCCGCCTTGCGCGCGCACCAGGTGGAATTGGATACATGGTCTTCACTGTTGCCCTTGGCCGGCACGCTGTCGACGCTGCCCGGCATGCACAGCGTGCGGTTTTCCATCACCAGCGCGGTCATCGAGCATTGCACCACCGGATAGCCGGTGTTGACGCCGCGGATGCCGCTCATCAGGTTGCGCGGCAGTCCCCAGGACAGCGTCGGATCGATCAGGCGGTTGATGCGGCGCTCGCAGATGCTGCCGAGGTCCGCCACCGCGATCGCCAGCAGGTCCATCGCCTGCGCCAGGTACTGGCCGTGGAAATTGCCACCGGAAATGATCTCGAAGCCGCCGCCGTCCTTGCCGAAGATCAGCGGGTTGTCGGTCGCGGAATTGATCTCGCGATGGACGATGGTATCGATGTAGTCGAGCGCATCGAATACCGGCCCGTAGACCTGCGGCGCGCAGCGCAGCGAATACACGTCCTGGATGCGCGGCGTGTACGGGATGTCGGTGCGGCGCAGCTCTTCCGGGAACTGCACCGCGCGCGCCTCGTGCGTGGTGCGGGTCGATCCCTGCAGCAGCCTGCGGATCACCGCCGCGGTCTTGATCTGGCCGGCATGCGGGCGCGCCAGGTGGATGCGCTCGTCGTACGCCGACATTTCGGCGCGCATCGCCTCCAGCGTCAGCCCGAGCGACAGGCAGGCGTCGGCCAGCAGGTTGCGGGCATCGTGCGCGGCCAGCACCGCGACCGCGAGAGACACGGTGCAGCCGTTGATCAGCGCCGACGCATCCTTGGCCTTCAGGTCGAACTTCACCGGGCCGATGTTCGCTTCCGCGATCGCTTCCGGCGCGCGCATGCGCCGGCCCCGGTACATCACTTCCGCCTCGTCGAAGCCGGCAATGGCCGCCGCAAGATAGGACAGCGGCGCAAGGTCGCCGGAGGCGCCGACCGATCCCTTCTGCGGCATCACCGGGTGAATGCCGGCATTGAGGAAGGCCAGCAGCCGGTCCACCACCTCGACGCGCGGCGCGGAATAATTGCTGGCAAAGGCATTGGCGCGCAGCAGCATGGTGGCGCGGCTCACCTCTTCCGAAAACGGCTCGCCGAGGCCGGCCGCGTGCGCCTTGATCAGCTGCGTCTGGAACAGTTCGATGTGCTCGACCTTGATGCGTGTATCCTTCAGCAGGCCGACGCCGGTGTTGAAGCTGTACATCATCGGCGCTTCGTCGTGCATCCAGGTGGCTTCGATGTAGTCGCGGCTTTGCCTGAGCGCGTCGCGCGAGGATGGCGCCAGGCCGACCTGCACGCCCGGGTCGCGCGCGATCGCGATCACCTGTTCCGCGCCGAGGGTGAAACCGTCAATCAGTATGGTGGTCATGGTTTTTCCGTGAATTCCGTTTCCTTGCGTGCATGCCGGTGGACGGCATGCAGCATCCGTTGTATCCGTCGGGCGGGTGCTATTTCGCCCCTGCCTCGTACCAGCGCGCGATCAGCGCCCTTTCTTCTTCCGTCATGTTCGTCAGGTTCCCGATCGGCATTGATTTGAGCTGCACCACCTGCCGGTACACCCGCTCCGCATGCTGCTTCAGCAGTTCCGGCGTCTGCAGCATCACGCCCGAGGGCGCCGCCGCGAAACCGGGATGGGTCGGCTGGTCGGCGTGGCAGGATACGCAGCGCTGTTCGACCACCGCCTGCACCTGCGCCATGTCGACCGCCGCGCCGCCGCCGCGCGCGGCCGGCTTCGGCGCGATCGCAACCGCCACCACCAGTAGCAGCGCCATGCCCGCCGCCGGATAGCCGATCGCGATCCGGCCCTTGTGCCTGAGGTTGAAGAAATGCCGGATCAGCACGCCGGCCGCCATGATTCCCGCCAGGATCAGCCAGTTGTACGGATGGTTGTAGGTCATCGCGTAGTGGTTGCTGATCATGATGAACAGCACCGGCAGCGTGAAGTAATTGTTGTGCACGCTGCGCTGCTTGGCGCGCTTGCCGTAGATGGGGTCAGGCGACTTGCCGGCCTTCATCGCCTCCACCATCTTGCGCTGGCCGGGAATGATCTGCATCAGCACATTGGCGACCATGATGGTGCCGATCATCGCGCCCACATGGATGTAGGCGGCGCGTCCGCCGAGCAGCCTGGCCAGCGCCCACGCGGCGGCCACGATCAGCAGGTACATCACGATCCCGAGCAGGCCGTCGCGCTGTCCGAGCGGCGACTTGCACAGCAGGTCGTAGACGGTCCAGCCGATCACCAGCGTGCCGATGCCGATACCGACCGCCTGCAGCGGCGTCAGGTCGGCCACCGCGCGGTCGATCATCATCGCCGACGGATTGACGTAGTAGACCAGGCACAACAGCGCGAAACCGGACAGCCAGGTGCTGTACGCTTCCCATTTGAACCAGTGCAGTTCATCCGGCAGCTGCTTCGGCGCGACGAGATACTTTTGCGGGTTGTAGAAGCCGCCGCCGTGCACCGCCCACAGTTCGCCCGCCACACCCGCCTTTTCCAGATCGGAACCCGGCCTGGGCGGCCTGATCGAGTTGTCCAGCCAGACGAAGTAGAAGGAAGCGCCGATCCAGGCGATGCCGGTGATCAGATGCAGCCAGCGGACCAGAAGGTTGAGCCATTCGACGCCGTAATTGAGCAACAAAGCTTCCATAGATTCCTTACAGACAGAAGCTCGTCTGCCTCCGCGGGCGCTTCAGACGAGGGGGGAAGGGTTTCCCTTGCGGTCGCGAACCTGTTGAAAGCTCCGCTGCGACCCGGTTTTCCATGCGACGGCGTTTGCGAAAGACGCGCGCCGGCCGCTATGATGCAAGACTGTTAAAAGATAGACTTTTTTCTGACCCGGAACATCGGGCATCCAGTATATTTTACATACCAATAACGATATAGAGGACGGAATGTCGGGCCTGCCGGATCATCTGGATATTCATCTGATACGCATCCTGTATCTGTTGCTGTCGGAAAAGAATGTCTCGCGCGTCGCGCTCAAGCTGAACCAGCCGCAGCCGTCGATCTCGGCATCGCTGCGCAAGCTGCGCGAACTGACCGGCGACCCGCTGCTGGTGCGCGGCGCGCGCGGCATGGTGCCGACCCAGCATGGCGAGAGCCTGCTGCTGCCGGCCAAGCGCATCCTGGACGAGACCGAGAAGCTGTTTTCGCACAAAGCGGCCTTTTCCCCGCAGCATGAAGCGCGCACCTTTCACATCGCCGCCCCCGATTACCTCGACAGCCAGTTCCTGCCCAACATCGTCGCCGCATTGCGGCGCGAGTCGCCGAAGAGCCGCGCTGTGATCCACGGCATGGGCGCGCAAAGCGATTACCTGAAGCTGCTGTCGGACGGTGAACTCGACGTCGTGATCGCCAACTGGGACGAGCCGCCGGAGCACCTGCACATGTCCAAGCTGTTCGAGGACGAGATCGCGTGCATCATGCGCGCGGACTGCGCGTATGCGCTGCGCACCGGCGCG
>Ga0196971_1000083_pt1 | contig 88686 bp, 77 predicted proteins | sample S1v_1013CmetaG_FD_148660 | JGI IMG/M metagenome (GOLD analysis project Ga0196971, IMG submission 148660) | Soil microbial communities from Anza Borrego desert, Southern California, United States - S1+v_10-13C | ecosystem: Environmental > Terrestrial > Soil > Desert | place: USA: California...
GCGTGAAGAAGTCCTTGATCTCGTCCCATTCCGCGTCAGTCACATCGCTCGGATAACTCATCTGGTTCACTCCAGGCAGCCTCTTCCCTCATCTTCTATTTCCTTACGAGATTTGTAAACAAGTTCTAAGATTGTACATCGATGGCGGCGCTCGACTTCCGGACTAATTCCATTTCGCTATCATGAAAGCAATAATATGGCCATGTATTTCGGGTGTGAGAGAGCATGGCGAGACCGGCGAGTGGGCGAGCTGTTTTGGCGCAAGCCAAAGAAGCGATCGCGGAAGCAGAGAGCGTGGAAGAATTGAGAATGGCGCAGGCGGTGGTGTTGCCGTTGGAGTTGGGATTGACGTTGTCCCAAACCGCCGCCGTGCTCGGCGTCTCCCCCGGATGGGTCTGCCGACTCCGGTGCCGCTTCGAGCGGATTACCCAGGGTAAAGAGGCGCCCCGGCAAAAGAAAGGTGGACGGCGCCGGGAACTCTTGACGCCGGAACAGGAAGCGGCCTTTCTCGCGCCGTATGTAAAGGAAGCGAAAGCCGGTGGGGTATTGGTCGTCCCGCCGATCCGAACGGCCTTGGAGTCCCACTTGGGTCGACCGGTGGCGCTCTCCACAGTGTACCGCATGCTGCACCGGCAGGGCTGGCGCAAGTTGGCGCCGGACCAGCGTCATCCCAAAGCAGATCCGGCGGCTCAAGAGGCGTGGAAAAAAAATTCCCCGAGGCGCTCACTGCCATGATCCAAGAGTTCCCGGGCGCCGAACCGATCCGGCTGATGTTCCAGGATGAAGCCCGGTTCGGGCGGATTACGGACACACGGCGGTGCTGGTGTCCCAAACCGCTCCGTCCACTCGTGCAGGCTATGGTCACCCAGGAGTACACCTACGCGTATGCCGCGGTCTCCCCCAGCGATGGCCGGTTGGACAGCCTGATCCTGCCGCATGTGAATGGGGCCTGTATGCACCTGTTCCTGGAGGAAGTGGCTTCCCGCTATCCGGACGAACGGATTGTCATGGTGGTGGATGGCGCCAGCCTATGCGCCCGAGCTGAATCCGGTTGAGCATCTGTGGGATGAACTGCGGGAAAAATCTTTCCACAACCGGGTGTTCGACAGTCTCGAGGCCTTGGAGGATCACTTGGAGGAGGCCCTGCGGGCACTGGAAAAGGACCACGCTCGGGTTCGCTCCCTCACCGCTTGGCCGTGGATAATTAATGCACTATAGAGTGAGAAATGGAATAAGGCGTCCTCCGTAGCCATTTGGACTGCGGGTGACGCTTTTTTGTCGCTTATTCCATCAAAACAACTTGGGGGTACAGTCATGCGGGGCATCAGGCAGCTGCTGAGCAGTGGCAGCTTCGTGCAGCTTCTCGTGTTGGGGTTTGATGCCGCCAGCCCCGCCTTTGGAGAAGGTTTTAACGAGAGTATCGAAAAAGCGCTGAACGTGGGCGGCGGCAAGATGAATATCGACCTCCGCTATCGGTTCGAATACGTGGATCAGGCCAATCTGCCCGAGACCGCCAAGGCCGACATGATCGGCACGCGGATCGGCTATCTGACTCCGGAATTCCACGGTCTCAGGGCCTTCGCCGAATACGAAGGCAACCAGGACATCTTCAGCAACGACTACAACAGCACCTGGAACAACAAATCCCGCCATCCCGTCATCGCCGATCCCCAGAAGAACGAAGTCAACCAACTCTGGATCGCGTACAGCGGGCTCCCGGCAACCCTCCTCAAAGTCGGCCGCCAGCGCATCATCTTCGACAACCACCGCTTCATCGGCAACGTCATTTGGCGGCAGCTCGAACAGACCTATGATGCGGTGGCCATCACCAACGCCAGCCTGCCCGACACCACGATCACCGCCGGGTACATCTGGAAAGTCCAGGACGTCACCTCCCGCACCATCGGGATGAATTCCCCGATCTTCAACATCGCTTATACCGGCTTCCCCTACGGCAAGCTGGTCGTCCACGGCGAATGGCTGGATTACGACAACCAAAACGAAAGCTTCCCGACGCGCACATTCAACACCCTCACCAATTCCACCTAGACGGTCGGCGTTCGCTTCGCCGGGGCGACCCCGATCACCAACACGATCAAGGCCCTCTACACGGCCGAATACGCTTGGCAGGCGGATTACGCCGACAACCCGAAGGACTTCAAGGTCGATTACTGGCTCGCGGAGGGTGGCCTGGATCTGTGGGGGGGTGTGGTCAAAGGCGTTTTCGAGGAGCTGGGCTCGGACAACGGCCAAGGCTTTCGCACGCCGCTCGCGACGCTGCACGCCTTCCAGGGCTGGGCAGACAAGTTCCTGGTGACGCTTGCCGACGGCATCCGGGATGTATACGGCACGGTCAAGACCAGTCTATACGGCGTGGACTTATGGTTCGTCTATCACGATTTCCGGGACGACACCGGCCGTATCGGCTACGGCGAGGAATTCGACGTCCAGGTGGAAAAGAAATTCGGCAAGCACTATGCCCTGCTTTTCAAGTTCGCCGACTACAACGCGTCCAACCCCAGGGGCTTCAGCGGCAATGTCGATACTCAGAAATGGTGGTTGCAGGCGGGGATCAGTTTCTGATTCAAAACGCCATGCTTCCTGTAAAGGAAGCTCTGAAACGGGTGTTCGACCACCGCCCGTAACAGACCAACAGGCAGTTAAGAAGGGCCTGCGGCGAGTGGTTTCTGACGGGCGATCTGGATACGCGGGATGAAGACGGTTATTTCAGCATCGTCGATCGCAAGAAGGATCTAATCATCGTCAACGGCATGAACGTCTATCCGCGCATGATCGAAGAAGTGCTTTACCGCTTCCCGCCGATCCGCGAGGCCGCGGTCATCGGCGAGCCACACGATTTGCATGGCGAAATTCCGGTCGCGTATGTCGCAGTCGATGACTCGAAGCCCACTACCGAAGCCGATGTCCGCGCATTCTGCCGCGAGCATCTCGGGCGTCATCAGGTTCCCCGCAAGATCGTCTTTTTCCCGGAATTGCCGAAAAACGCCGCGGGCAAGATCCTCAAGCGGCAGCTTCGGAAACACGGCGAGATCGAGCGCGGCGTGCAGGATCTCGAATAAACTCCGGCAGCAACGGTTTCTACCACTTCACTGCTTTCTCCGCTCTTCCTCCTCGGCGAGCAGCTGCTTCAAGCGCTCGTCGATGACCGAGTTGAGATAAAAGTTATCGCCGGCCGTTTTCTTGGCCAGACGAAGTTGGAGGATGGCAGCGCGGTTTTGTCCCGAGGCGTAATAAGATTCCGCGACATAGCGATGCGATTCGGCATCGTTGCCGAGTTGGCTATAAGCTTGCGCTATCAGACTATAGACTTCCGGCGTAGGCGGATGGTGGCGGGCATGTTCCTGCAGCAGCTTGCGCGCCTGTTGCGCTTTGCCGGTGGTGAGCAGGGCTCGGACGTAACTGAGCGTCAATGCCCGGTTTTCCGGAAAGCGCTGTAGCGCCGACTCGTAAAGCTGGATCGCGCGGGGGTAATTCTTGGCTTCCCGTTCGGCGCTGGCCAGCGCATTGGCGAAATGGGGCTGATCGGGATAAGCCTCCATGAGCCGCTGCAGGATCGGCTTGGCATCGCCCGCGCGCGCGTTGGCGATCAATGCCAGGGCTAAACCGTAGGCGGAGACGTCTTGTTGCAGCTTGGTGCCTTGGCCGCTGACGGCCTTGAAATAATTTAGCGCGTCCTGCGGGCGGGCGGCGGTCTGCACCCGCAGCTTGGCGCGAACAAGCTGATAAGCGAAAGAATCTGGATATTGCCGATACGGAAATTGTTCCGCGCGACCGCGCGTATCCGAAATACGGGATACCGTCACCGGGTGAGTCAGCAGGAACTCCGGCAACTCGCGGCCGACGAAACGGGTGGATTGCTGCATCCTTTCGAAGAACGTCGGCATCGCTCGCGGGTCGAAGTCCGATTTCGATAAAATCTGCATGCCGACACGGTCGGCTTCCGCCTCGTTGTCGCGGGTGAAGTTGATTTGATACTGAAGATTGGCTGCTTGTGCGGCCATCAAGGCGGCTTGGCCCAGCTGTGCGGATTTCGCCCCCAGCAGAATGGCCGCCAGCATGGCTGCGGCGGTGGGCAGCGCCAGGCGCCCGGCCGCCTGAAAGGTTTGATAGAGATGCCGCTGCGTCACGTGCGCAATTTCGTGGGCCAGTACCGAAGCCAGTTCGCTTTCGGCTTCGGAGGTGAGAATCAGTCCGGAGTTGACGCCGATGTATCCGCCTGGACCAGCGAATGCATTGACCGTAGGATCGCTGACTACGAAGAAATGAAATGCTTGCGCCGGGTTGTCGCTCGACCCGGCCAGTTTCTGCCCGATGGACTGGATGTAATCGTTGACTTCCGGATCCTGGCTGACTTCAAGCTCAGCATGCAGCTTGCGGTAGAAGGCAGCACCGAGTTCTTTTTCCTGCTGCGGCGTCATGAGCGTTCCGGTCGGGTCGCCGATTTCGGGTAACTCGAGGTTGAGTTGCGCATGGGCGGGTTGCAGCGCCAATGAGCCGTAGCTGAGAATCAACAGCGATGCGAGCAGTTTGTTGAATTTCATGATGTTTCAGCGCCGTATGCGGCGCGATTGCGAATGAGTCCATGATGTGCGGTTATGCGATGAACCGTTTTTCCGAAAGAGTGTCGGGGCGATGAAATATGCCATTCAGGTCAACGCCGGGCCTTTTTGCTCTCAAGCGGCACATACCGCTTATCAGTTTATCAAAGCCGCGTTGGATAAAGATCACGAAATCGTGCGGGTGTTTTTTTACCACGACGGTGTTTATAACGGTTTGCAACCCGATTTATCCTCGGAAGACAAAAACTCGGTTCCGCCCTGGTCCGATCTCGCCGATCGGCATGGGATCGATCTGGTGCTGTGCGTTTCCGCGGCGCAGCGGCGCGGCATGCCGACATCCGGCGCGGACGGTTTTCGGGGCGGCGGTTTAGGGCAATGGATGGAGGCCTGCTTGAAAGCCGACCGGGTATTGGTTTTTGGTGATTGAGCCGGTGCAAAAGAAATTTTTGTTTGTGATGCGCTATGCCCCTTTAGGCGGCGTAAAAGTCCGGGAGGCTTTGGACATGATCATGACCGCCGCCGCTTTCGATCAAGCCGTGCGGCTCCTGATGTTGGACGATGGCGTATTTCTGCTCAACCGCGGTCAGCGACCCGAAGCGAGCGGGCTGAAGCCTGTCGCACCGCTGTTCGAAGCTTTGGCGTTATACGATGTGGAGGATGTTTTGGTGGAAAGGGAATCTTTACAGGAAAGGCAGCTGACGGCCGAGGATCTCGTTATCCCGGTACGCGTCGTGGACAGAGCGGACATCGCCGGATTGACGGCAGAGCACGATGTGGTGATCTCGTGGTGATGGCAACCCTGCATCTCATTAACCGCTCGCCGCTGGAAAGCCGCGCTCTTGAAGATTGCCTCGCTCGCGCGGGCAAGGGCGACGCGGTGCTCTTGATCGAGAATGCGGTTTATGCCGCGGTAAAAGGCGCGGATTGTGAAGCCGTCATGGAGTCCGCTAGGGTACAAGTAACGTTTTATGCCCTAGGGCCGGACCTCGAAGCTCGCGGGGTCAAAACCTCCGAGATCGCCGAGAAAATTTGCGTCGTCGATTACGGCGGCTTCGTCGATCTAACCGCCGATCATCAACCCATTCAATTCTGGTTCTGAGCCATGATCCGCGTGAATGGCGAAATCCTGGAGACGACCGAAAGCGGATTTCTGGCCGATGCGAACGCCTGGAACGAGCAGGTCGCCGTCGCGCTGGCGGCGAACATACCTATCGAATTGACCGACGCGCACTGGGAGATCGTGCGCTTCATCCGGAATTACTATCTCAGATTCCATCATCTTCCCAACACCCGCATGTTCGTCAAAGCGGTACAGAAAGAATTCGGGGAAGAAAAAGGCAATTCCCGCTATTTGCATCGGCTTTTCCCTGAAAGCCCTCTGAAATACGCCTGTTTGATCGCAGGACTGCCCAAGCCGCCGGGGTGTATTTAGGGGGTGTTATACACTGTGCAAGAGGGGCGCGGCCTTGACCCGCGTGAGGATGGCGAACACGGGCAGTGCCGAAATCGTTCAGCTATTTACAATATCGTGAGCGTATCAAAAAAATGATCGTTGGCAGGTTACCTATTTAAGAACCTGCGGCCGGATGAATTCCGATCTCAATCATCAACAAGAATAAATTCATTCCGACTCAAGGGGGGCTATGCGCGGATGAAGAAATCCCTTTCCGAGCGTGACATCTGCACGAAATACATCACGCCTGCACTCACCGCCGCCGGCTGGAACCTGGAGACACAGATCCGCGAGGAAGTGACCTTCACCAAGGGCCGCATCATCGTGCGCGGCAAACTGCATAGCCGGGGTGAAACCAAGCGCGCCGATTACGTCCTCTATTACAAGCCGAACATTCCCATCGCCCTCATCGAAGCCAAGGACAACAGCCATGGCCTCGGCGGCGGCATGCAGCAAGCGCTGGTCTACGCCGAAGCGCTCGATGTGCCGTTCGTCTACTCCAGCAACGGCGACGGCTTCCTCGAACATGACCGCACCGGCCTCGGCCATTCCGTCGAACGGGAATTGGGACTAAGTGGCTTTCCGGCTCCCGCCGAGCTTTGGACGCGGTATTGCCGCTGGAAAGGTCTAGACGCCCCCGAAGCCCGCCAAATTGTCGAACAGGATTATTACTTCGACGGGAGCGGCAAGCAGCCGCGCTACTATCAGCTCAACGCCATTAACCGGGTCATCGAAGCCATCGCGCAGGGACAGCAACGCATTCTTTTGGTGATGGCGACGGGCACCGGCAAGACCTACACCGCCTTTCAGATCATCTGGCGACTCTGGAAGTCGCGCCGGATGAAGCGGATTCTTTATCTGGCCGATCGCAATATCCTCATCGATCAAACCAAGACCAACGATTTCAAGCCGTTCGGCGCGGCGATGACCAAGATCCAGCATCGCCAGATCGACAAGTCCTACGAGATTTACCTGTCGCTCTACCAAGCCGTCACCGGAGCAGACGACGAGAAAAATGTGTACAAACAGTTCTCGCCGAACTTCTTCGACCTCGTCATCGTCGATGAATGCCACCGGGGCAGCGCCGCCGAAGATTCCGCCTGGCGGGACATCCTCGACTACTTCTCGGCGGCCACCCAAATCGGCCTCACCGCCACACCGAAGGAAACCGCGGACGTCTCCAACATCCACTACTTCGGAGAGCCGGTCTATACCTATTCGCTCAAGCAGGGAATCGAAGACGGGTTTCTCGCGCCCTACAAGGTCATCCGCATCGACTTCGACAAGGACTTGCAAGGCTGGCGGCCCAAACAAGGACAGCGCGACAAATACGGCCAGCCGATCGAGGACCGTATCTACAACCAGCGGGACTTCGACCGCACTTTGGTTCTGGACGAACGGACCCGGCTGGTCGCCCGGAAAATCACCGAGTATCTCGAAAATAGCGATCCTTATGCCAAAACCATCGTGTTCTGCGAAGACATCGATCATGCCGAGCGGATGCGCCAGGCGCTGGTCAATCTCAATCCGGAACGCATCCGGGAAAACCGCAAGTATGTGATGCGCATTACCGGCGACGATGCCGAAGGCAAGGCGGAACTCGATAACTTCATCGATCCGGAACAGCGCTACCCAGTCATCGCCACCACCTCCCAACTCATGTCCACCGGCGTCGATGCCCAGACCTGCAAGCTCATCGTGCTTGACAAGCGCATCCAGTCCATACCTGAGTTCAAGCAGATCATCGGACGGGGCACCCGGATCAACGAGGACTACGACAAATTCTGGTTTTCGATCATGGATTTCAAGAAAGCCACCGAATTGTTCGCCGATCCGGCCTTCGATGGCGAGCCCGTGCAGATTTTCGAGCCGAGCCCGGACGATTTGCCGATTCCGCCCGAGAACGAAGAGGAGACCGGCAACGGCGATGGCGAAAGGGAATTGCCGGTCGAGCCGCCCATCCTCATCGATCCGCCGCACGGCGGACGAATCAAATACGTCGTGGGCGACGTGCCGGTCTACGTCATTGCCGAGCGGGTCCAGTATTACGGGCCGGACGGCAAGCTGATCACCGAATCCCTCAAGGACTACACCCGCAAGACGGTGCGCAAGGAATACGCCTCCCTCGATCAATTTCTGCGTCGCTGGACTTCGGCCGAGAAAAAGCAGGCGATCATTGCGGAATTGGAGGGGCAGGGCGTTCTCCTGGAACCCTTGGCGGAAGAAGTGGGCAAGGAGTACGACCCATTCGATCTCATCTGCCACATCGTCTTCGATCAGCCGCCCTTAACCCGGCGCGAGCGGGCCGAACAGGTGAAGAAGCGGAACTACTTCGCCAGATATGGCGAACAGGCGCGCAAGGTATTGGAAGCTTTGGTCGATAAATATGCCGACACCGGCATCGAGAATCTGGAAAACATGAACGTCTTGCAGCTCGATCCTCTGAACCGATTCGGAACCCCTATCGAGATCGTCCGGTTCTTTGGCGGTAAAGCGAATTTTCTGGAGGCCATCCAAGACCTCGAAAAGACGCTTTATGCCAGTGCCTAGGATATGGCTGAAACAACGTTTTTATGCGTGCGTCTGTTGTAGCGTGGGCTAGGCGCGCATCGCACGGAATCGGCAAGATTCCATTGGTGGTTCCGCGCGTCATAGCCCGCCAGGCCGGGCCCTAGAACTTTTGCCCGATACACTCTTAGCAAAACCAAAACGTTTTCATCATGCTTGTACGGACGATGGGTGGGAGTAAAGCAATCCCCCTAATCCCCTTTTTACAAAGGGGGGAACTATTCTTGTTCCTCCTGGGGTCCAGGGGGACGTTCGGCTTCCCCCAGGAGGGTAAGAGGGGATTATTCTTCTTCCCCCTTTGCAAAAGGGGGATCGAGGGGGATTTCAAAGGTTCGACGAGAACTCAGACCCCGGCTTTCTCACCGGACCGTCGAACTGAAGATGCTCTAAAATTGCCGGCTTTTTACGGCTCGTCAGAGACGACTTATTGAAGATTCATGTCCATTTCCACCACTATCAAATCCATCCAGGACATCATGCGCAAGGACGTGGGCGTCGATGGCGACGCGCAGCGCATTGGGCAGCTCGTTTGGATGCTGTTTCTGAAAATCTTCGACGACCGCGAGCAGGAATACGAACTGCTGGAAGACCATTATCACTCGCCGATTCCGGAAACTCTGCGCTGGCGCAACTGGGCGGCCGATCCAGAAGGCATGACCGGCGACGAGCTGCTCGATTTCGTCAACAACCAGCTCTTTTCCCGGCTCAAGAACCTGCAACCGGTGCTGGACGATCCGCGCGGCTACGTGATCCGCGCCGTGTTCGAGGATGCCTACAACTACATGAAATCCGGCCAGCTCATGCGGCAGGTCATCAACAAGATCAATGAGAACATCGACTTCAACAAGGCTCAGGACCGGCACCTGTTCGGCGATCTTTACGAGCAAATCCTCAAGGACCTGCAAAGCGCCGGCAACGCGGGCGAATACTATACGCCCCGCGCCGTCACCCGCTTCATGGTGCAGATGACCGATCCCCAACTCGGCGAGAGGATTCTGGACCCGGCTTGCGGCACCGGGGGATTTCTTACCTGCGCCATCGATCATGTGCGTAGCCGCTACGTAAAATCGGTCGAGGACGAAAAGCGGCTCCAGCAAAACCTGTTCGGCGTCGAGAAAAAGCCGCTGCCACATCTCCTCTGCACTACCAACATGATCCTGCACGGACTGGACGTGCCGACCAATATCCGCCACGACAACACCCTGTCGCGGCCCTTGCGCGACTATGGCTCCAGGGACCGCGTCGACGTCATCGTCACCAATCCGCCGTTCGGCGGCATGGAAGAAGACGGCATCGAGCAGAACTTCCCGGCCAACTTCCGTACCAAGGAAACTGCCGACTTGTTCCTGGTCCTCATCACGCATCTTTTGAAAGAGGGCGGACGCGCCGCCGTGGTGCTGCCGGACGGCACCCTGTTCGGCGAGGGCATCAAGACCCGGATCAAGGAGTATCTGCTGGAAACGTGCAACCTGCATACCATCGTCCGTCTGCCCAACGGGGTGTTCAATCCCTACACCGGCATCAAGACCAACCTGCTGTTCTTCACCAAGGGCAGTCCGACCCACGAGATCTGGTACTACGAGCATCCGTATCCACCCGGCTACAAGAACTACTCCAAGACCCGGCCTTTGCGTATCGAGGAATTCGAGCCGGAAAAGGCGTGGTGGAACGACCGCGTCGAGAACGAATACGCCTGGCGCGTGCCGGTCGAGGACATCAAGGCCCGCAACTACAACCTCGACATCAAGAACCCGCACAGCCCGGAAAACCAGAACTACGATCCGGAAGAGCTGTTGCGCGACTATCAGATGCTCCAGGAGCAGATCGCCGCCACCCGCGACGAACTCAGGAACATCTTAGGTCTGGCCCTGAAACGGCAAACGCCTCTTCCTACGCAAAAGAGAAAACGTGGTTAAAAAGCGTCACCGGATTCGCCTTTTTCAACGACGGATCTAAGGGGCATCAACCGGTTTCCCCTTTGCAAAAGGGGTAGGGGTATCAACAGATGTTCCCCCTTTGCAAACGGGGGATTAAGGGGCATCGATTAGTTTCCCCCTTTGTAAAAGGGGGATTAAGGGGGATTTCTTCCATGCGACCGTACGATCCAATCTTGAAACGCAACGCCCGTGCGCTTCGATCATCCCTGACCGATGCCGAGCAATTGCTCTGGTCCCGACTGAGGCGCAAGCAATTGCTTGGCGTTCAGTTTTACCGGCAAAAGCCGATTGGGCCATACATCGTCGACTTTTACTGTGCCGTTGCCAAGCTGGTGATCGAGATCGATGGCGGCCAGCACTTCGAGGAAGCGCATCGTCGCCGAGACCAAAAGCGCGATGCCGATCTACGGGCTTCGGGTTTAACCGTGCTGCGCTTCGACAATCTGCAAGTATTGAAAGAAACCGAAATAGTGATGGAAGCGATATACCGAGCCGTCGAACAGCGAATCCCCCCTAGCCCCCCTTTTGCAAAGGGGGGGACAGGACAGGGCGAAGCGGCTTGTTCTGCGGCGAAACAGGAGACGGGGCAAAATGAAGCCATAACGTCCTCAGCTTCACCGAAGGGAACAGAGCAAACTGAAGCTAACACGTCCTCAACTCCCCCCTTTGCAAAAGGGGGGCTAGGGGGGATTTCTTCATGACCGCCCAACTGCTCACCGAATATTTCCACCTTCTCGCCGCCGCGCCGAACGGAGTGCAGAAACTGCGCGAGCTGATCCTGAATCTGGCCGTGCGCGGCAAACTGGTGCCGCAAGATCCGAACGACGAACCGGCGTCGGAATTGTTGAAGCGGATTCGGGCGGAGAAGGCACAGTTGATTGCCGAGGGGAGGATTAAGAAGGAAAAGCTGTTGACAAAAATTGGAGGGGATGAAAATCCCTTCGATTTGCCGAAGGGATGGGTTTGGGTCCGCCTTGGAGATGCGCTGAGAAAGATCACTGATGGCACGCATCATTCCCCACCGAATGGCGTAATCGGCTCCTACAAATATATTTCTGCAAAAAATATTAAGTCTTGGGGACTGGATCTTAGCGACGTGACCTACGTTTCAGCCGAAGTCCATGATGAGATTTTTGCCCGATGTAATCCAGAATTTGGCGACGTGTTGTATATCAAGGATGGAGCTACTACAGGCATTGCCACTATCAATACTCTCAATGAGCCATTTAGCATGTTATCGAGCGTAGCTTTACTGAAGCCAGGTATCGGCCTCGATAACCGTTATCTGCTTCGCACGCTAACCGCACCATTTTTTTATGATGAAATGCGAGCGGGTATGACTGGAGTTGCAATTACTCGTGTGACGCTGTCGAAGCTAAACAATGCTGTAATTCCTTTGCCTCCCCTCGCCGAACAACGTCGCATCGTCGCCAAAGTCGATGAACTCATGCGGCTATGCGATCAACTCGAAACCCAGCAAACCACCCAGGGCAAGGCGCACGAACGGCTGGTAACGACGCTGCTCGATACCCTGATCCAAAGTGCCGACGCGGAAGCTTTCGCCGAAAACTGGAGTCGGATAGCCGAGCATTTCGATCTGCTGTTCGATACCCCGGAATCCGTTGGCAGGCTCAAGCAGGCCATTCTGCAATTGGCGGTTCAGGGAAAGCTCGTTCCGCAAAACCCGAGCGACGAACCGGCGTCGGAATTGTTGAAGCGAATCCAGGCGGAGAAGGAGCGGTTGATTGCAGAGGGGAAGATTAAGAAGGATAAGCTGTTGCCGGCGATCGGGGATGATGAGAAACCTTGCGATTTGCCAAACGGCTGGGAATGGGCGAGGTTTGTCGAATATGCGCTCGAAGTTTCAACTGGTCCATTCGGATCAATGCTTCATCAATCGGATTACGTGGCAGAAGGCATTCCGCTTATTAATCCTTCGCATATGGTAAACGGTAGGATTGAGCCGGAAGTGAATGTTGCCGTGACTACAGAGAAAGCTGCTGAGCTTTCCGCCTACAGACTTTTTGCTGGCGATATTGTCATGGCACGTCGAGGGGAAGTTGGGCGAATGGCTCTCGTCACACCCGTTGAGGAAGGATGGCTTTGTGGCACCGGAAGTTTTGTGTTGCGGTTTAGTACCGAGGTGTCCCGCGACTTTATTATCAAACTATTCCGCTGTCATTCAGTTCGGTCCTATCTCGCAGAAGAGGCAGTAGGAACGACGATGACGAATCTTAATCATGGAATCTTGAAAAGAATGCCCATAGCTCTTCCCCCCATCGCCGAACAACATCGCATTGTCGCCGAAATCAACGAACTCTTCGCCATTTGTGACATTCTCTCGGAAAAACTCGCCACCCGCCGGGAACTCTCGCAGCGGCTGATGGATGCCGTCGCCGAAGCTGCCGTCGCTTCAAAGCCAAGAACCCGCAATGCCGATCTTCAAAGCCAGCTCGGGCGGGCTCAAAAATCTGAACACGCTGTGTCTCAACAAGGAGAAGAAACCCTGAGCCTGTCGATAACGCTCGCGCCGTAAGGTGTCTGTAAGCTCGGCATGTTTTCATAACCTGCTTTATCGCGGCTGATGACACTCGCTTAGCGGGTTCGATCTCGCCCGTATTGAGGCTAGAGCGTCTTCATCATGATTGAGCGGACATCGCGGCGGGTGGGCGGAAAGCAATCCCCCCTTACCCCCCCCCTTTCGCAAAGGGGGGATCACGCTTTCTCCTCCCGTTTGCAAAGGGGTATGACGTTTTCTTCTCCTTTGACAAACGGGGGTCTTCCGCTTTCTTCCCCCTTTGCAAAAGGGGGATCGAGGGGGATTCAAGACGCCGGCCAAGCACCCCAATCCTGTCGGCGCTCTCGCCGGACCGTCGAACTGAAAATGCTCTAGCCGTCAATTGAAAGGCGAGTCATTGCTCACTTGGGGAAGAGATGTCTAAAGATAACGACCACGACAAGCAAACGACCGATTGGCACGGCCACGATGCTGACAATGCGATCGAACGGCTTCATTCGGATCGCCATCGCGGGCTGTCCTCCGAGGAGGTGCGGCAGCGGCTAAAGCGTTTCGGGCACAACCGGCTTCCGCCGCCGCGCAGGCGTCCGGGCTGGCTGCGCTTTCTCCTCCAGTTCCACAACGTGCTGATTTACGTGATGCTGGCCGCCGCCGGAACCACGGCGATGTTGGGCGATTGGGTCGACACGGGCGTACTTTTGGGCGCCGTTTTCGTCAACGCCATCATCGGTCTTATTCAGGAAGGCAAGGCGGAAAAAGCGCTGGATGCGATCCGCGGCATGCTGTCGCTGCGCACAATCGTTGTCCGCGACGCCGAGTGCATCGAAATCAGGGCCGAGGACCTGGTGCCCGGCGATATCGTAGTGCTCGCCTCCGGCGACAAGGTGCCCGCCGATCTACGGCTGGTTGCGGCCAAAGGTCTGCGCGTGAACGAAGCCATCCTGACCGGCGAATCCGAGGCGGTGGAAAAAACGGTTGCTCCCGTGCCGGTCGACGCGCCCTTGGGCGATCGCAAGTGCATGCTCTACTCGGGCACGCTGGTGGTTTCCGGGCAGGCGACGGCGGTGGCGGTCGCGACCGGCGTTCACACCGAACTGGGGCGAATCAGCGCGATGCTGGAGCGGGTGCAGGCGGTGACGACGCCCTTGCTGCGCCAGATCGCCGGGTTCGGCCATTGGCTCGCGCTGGCGATCATGCTGATGTCCGCGGCCACTTATGCCATCGGCGTGTTGTGGCACGGACATCCGCCCGCAGAAATGGTCATGATGGCCGTGGCGCTGGCGGCATCGGCCATACCGGAAGGGCTGCCGGCCATCATGACCATTACGCTCGCACTCGGCGTCCGCCGTATGGCCAGCCGCAACGCCATCATCCGGCATTTGCCGGCGGTGGAAACGCTGGGTTCGGTGACCGTCATCTGTTCCGACAAGACCGGTACCCTGACCCGGAATGAGATGACCGTACAGCGGGTGATTACCGGCGATCGTCTGTTCGAGGTTACCGGTGTGGGCTATGCGCCCGACGGCGGCATTCATCTGGGCGGAGAGGCAGTGCCGGCCGATCAATTTCCGGAGCTGGCCGAAATTGCCCGTGCCGCCGTGCTCTGCAACGACGCGCAGCTGCGTAAATCGGCCGACGAAACCTGGCAGGTGGCGGGCGATCCGACCGAAGGCGCCCTGCTGGCATTCGCCATGAAGGCAGGCGTCGACCCGGCGTGGGAGCGGGAATCTTTGCCGCGCACCGATGCCATTCCGTTCGAATCCGAACATCGGCTCATGGCCACGCTCAACCACGATCACGAAGGACGGGGAGCCATTTACGTCAAAGGCGCGCCTGAACGTGTCTTTGAAATGTGCGATCGCCGGGGCGGCGTACAGGAGGCGCTCCTGGATCTGGACTATTGGCGCCGCTCCGCCTCCGATGCGGCGGCTGACGGGCTGCGGCTCCTGGCCATCGCCGCGAAGCCCGTCGAGGAAGCGCAGCGCGAGGTGCAATTCTCGGATTTGAAGAACGGTTTCCGGTTGCTTGCTCTGGTCGGCATCATCGACCCGCCACGGGAAGAAGCGGTGGCGGCCGTGGCGGCGTGCAGAACCGCGGGCATCCGGGTGAAGATGATCACCGGCGACCACGTCGACACGGCGCGCGCCATCGGCGCGCAGCTCGGGATCGGCCGGTACAAGCCGGCACTGACAGGAGCCGAGATCGAGGACATGGACGACGAGCAGTTGCGCGGGGCGGTGCTGGATGTCGACGTGTTCGCGCGAGCCAGCCCGGAGCACAAGCTGCGCCTGGTGGAAGCGCTGCAGGCGGCGGGACAGGTGGCCGCCATAACCGGGGACGGGGTGAACGACGCGCCGGCGCTGAAACGCGCGGACGTCGGCGTGGCCATGGGGCTGAAGGGTACGGAGGCGGCCAAGGAAGCGGCGGACATGGTGCTGGCCGACGACAATTTCGCCACTATCGGCAATGCCGTGCGCGAAGGACGGGGTATCTACGACAATATCCGGAAATTCGTCCTGTTTATGCTGCCGACCAACGGCGGCGAAGCCCTGGTGGTGATCGCCGCCATATTGTTCGAGCTGGCGCTCCCGTTGACGCCGGCCCAGGTGCTCTGGATCAACATGGTCACCTCCAGCACCTTAGGGTTAGCCCTCGCCTTCGAGCGTCCCGAGCGGGATATCATGCGCCGCCCGCCGCGCGACCCCAGGGAATCGCTGCTCTCCGGGTTCTTCGCCTGGCGGATTCTGATGGTTTCCGTACTCATGATGGCGGGAGCGCTGGGCCTGTTCCTCTGGGAGCTGGATCGGGGCTCCAGCCTGGAAACCGCGCGCACCATGGCGGTCAGTGCGGTCGTGGGGGCGGAGATGTTCTACCTGATCAACAGCCGCTATATCTTCAAATCGGCCTTCTCGCTCGAAGGGCTGTTCGGCAATCGTTATGTGCTGATTGCGATCGCGGCCTGTGCGGCGCTGCAGATCGCCTACACGCATACCCGGCCGCTGCAGGTGCTGTTCGGTTCGACCGATCTGTCGCCGGAAGAATGGCTGAAGGTGACGCTGGCCGGGGTGTTCGTGTTTAGCGTCGCCGAGATCGAGAAAGCGGTAATCCGCGTCTTCAGAAAAATGCGCCGGGTGTCTGCCACCGAAAAACGAGTGGAATCCCGATATCGTTCATCCAGCGGAGAGGACGGCAGCACGCTGAGAACTTTTTTGGCGGCGACGGACCTCTCGGATGCGGCCAGGGATGCGGCGTGCCAAGCCGCTTTCCTGGCCGCGGAACATGGGGGCACGCTGGAACTGTTGCATGTCGTGGATGTGGCGTCCATGAAGACCGTGCGCGAAATGATCCGCTCGCACGACGAGGCCGAGGCAAAGCTGATCGATGATGCGCAGCGAAGGCTGGATGAATTGAAATCGGGGATCGCCGGGAAGACCCAAGTGGCCGCGGTCGCGCGGGTCGCGATCGGAAAAGTGCTGGACGAGATTTTATGGGCCTCCGAGCAGGCGGACCTACTAGTTTTGGGAGCGAGGGGCTTGAATGCTTGGCGCGACCGGTTGCTGGGTACGACCGCGGACCGCTTGCTTAGGATGTGCAAGCGGCCCGTTCTCGTCGTCAAGCACCCGCCGGAGGCAAGCTACCGGCGCATCCTCGTTCCAGTGGATTTCTCCCCGCACTCCATTGCTGCGCTGAAGTTGGCGATGCTGATTGCTCCGAACGCCGATATCGTCGTGGTTCATGCCTCCGCTGTTCCCTTCGAGGGGAAGCTGTGGCTGGCCGGCGTCCTTGAGGATGAAATAGATAGATACCGCGCTCAAGCCCAACAGGAAGCGCTGAGCCATATCGATACCTTGATTGAGGAGGTGGCTAATGGCTCCCATCGGATTTTCCGAACCGTGGAGCATGAGGATGCCGCTCGCCTGATCCTCGGCAAAGAGGAAGCGTTCAAGGCGGACCTCATCGTCATAGGCAAGCATGGAAAAACGGTCGTCGAGGAAATGCTCCTGGGCAGCGTGACGCGTCGCATCCTTTCCGATTCGAAATGCGATGTGCTGATCGTGCACGAAGGTTCCACGGCTACCGGCGCGTAGGTAGTCCGCCGAAAGCCACCGCACCGATCGAGACACGGTACTGCACGAGCAGTGCGGTTAGTTCATCACCAAATGCTATAAATTAGCTGCGGCTCAAAAAGTCGGGCGTGTCCCGGCGCGGCGCGCATAGCTATGGCAGGGTGGGGAAGTTTCTTAGGGCGGCGTTGCAAGCCAGTGCCGACCAGATCGCATCCGCGGATGACTGATCGTGACCTAAGCTTTGTTTGACCGCCGGCTATCGATGAGAGATCAATCAATCGGTGCCGATTAACACAAGCTGATAAACTGACTGGCTACCTGCCAGCATGATAAATCCACATACCGTATGCACAATCTAGGTTTACTCCAAAATATTGCCGTGACGCTGAGCATAGCGTTTCTTGGGGGACTCGTCGTTCAACGCATCGGGTTGCCGCCCATTGTGGGTTATCTACTGGCGGGCGTGGTCATCGGCCCGTTTACGCCCGGGTATTTGGCCGATGCCGAAACCATCAACCAGCTGGCGGAGCTCGGCATCGTCTTTCTGATGTTCGGCGTCGGGCTGCATTTCTCCTTTGCCGATCTCTGGAAAGTGCGCGATATCGCCATCATGGGCACCTTGGGGCAAATGCTGACCATGCTGGTGCTGGGCTATGGCCTGAGCCAGTATTGGGGCTGGACGCCCCGGTCCGGATTGGTACTCGGGCTGGTGCTGTCCATCGCCAGCACCATCGTCATGCTCCGGGGCTTCATGGACAAGGGCTGGCTCAATACGCCGGACGGCCAAGTCGCGGTCGGCTGGCGTGTCATGGAAGATATTGCCACGGTGCTCATCATCATGGTCATGCCCAACCTAGCCGACACCGGAAAACCCATGGACTGGCGCACCCTTGGCCTCGCGCTGCTCTCGGCCTTGGGGTTTCTCGTGTTCATGCTGTTCGCGGGCAAACGCTTCATTCCCTGGCTGCTGCTGCGGGTGGCCCATACCCGCTCCCGAGAGCTTTTTATTTTGGCCATTCTGGCCATCTCGCTGGGCATTGCCTTGGGTGCATCGCAGTTGTTCGGGGTTTCGCTAGCGTTGGGCGCTTTCGTTGCGGGCGCGGTGGTGAGCGAGTCACCGCTCAGCCACCGCATCGCATCCGATCTGCTGCCGTTCCGCGAAGCCTTTTCCGTCTTGTTCTTCGTGTCCGTCGGCATGCTCTTCGATCCGAGCTTTCTATTGGAGCATCCCGAACCGGTCCTGATCCTCACCGGTCTGGTCGTCCTCGGCAAGTTTATCGTCTCGGGGCTCTGGGTGTTGCCGTTCCCGCGCCCGGCCCGCACGGCACTGGTGGTGGCGGCCGGTTCCTGCCAAATCGGCGAATTCTCCTTCATTCTGGATCAGACCGGATTGCGTCTCGGGTTTATCGACGAGGGGCAACATTCGACGATTCTGGCGGCTGCATTGCTATCCATCGTCGTCAATCCGCTCGTGCTGCACGCGGTCGATCCGCTGCAGCGGGGTTTACGGGCTGTCCGGCCATTGTGGCGATGGCTGGACCGGCACGGTTCGACCCAGATGCCGGTGGAAGAGTCGGTTGCCGACCATGTGGTGGTGGTCGGCTACGGACGGGTGGGGTCGCATATCGTCGATATCATGGGCGAACTGGGGATTCCCTATCTCGTGATCGATTCCCGCATCCACCGGATAGAGCGATTGGCCAAACAGGGCATTCCCACGCTCTTGGGCGATACGGCCAATTCCGACATCCTGACCCATGCGGCGCTGCACCGAGCCCGTTTGCTCGTCGTCACCCTGCCCGAGGAGGCCGCCACCGAACTCACCGTCGCGGCAGCCCGGGACATCGCCCCGGATCTCCCGATCATTGCCCGCGCCGCCACCCGGGCCGGGGTCAAGCGACTCTCGGAATTGGGCGCGCAGCTGGTGATTCATCCGGAACTGGAAGGCAGCTTGCAGGTGGTTCGGCATACGCTGCTGCAACTGGGCTTTCCCCTGCATGAAGTGCGGCGGTACGCGGATACGGTGCGGCGCGAGCATTACGATGCGCTGGTCAAGTCGCAAGGGGAGCATGCCTTGCTGAGGGATTTGCTCGATGCTCACGAATTGATCGATATCACCTGGCGGAAAGTGCCCGAAGAGAGTCCTTTAGCCGGCAAAATGCTGGGCGAGGCCGCCTTGCGTACCCGGACCGGCGCCACACTGGTAGCGATCAAGCGCAAGAACGAGCTTCTGGTCAATCCCTCCATCCAGACTGTATTTCTTCCGGGAGACCGCATCGGCCTGCTCGGAAATCCAGAGCAGTTGGAGGCCGTGGACCGTTTGCTGGCCGCGCAGCCGGCAGAGTCCGACGCGGCGTGAGGGCGATCGAGTACTGCCCTGTACCGGTGGTATCCGTAAGGCGGAATGGGTTGCGCTGTTCGTTCAGCACATCCTACGAGTTGATGAGTGTTAAGAATTTGTAGGGCGGGTTAGCGAAGCGTAACCCGCCAAAGGCCAGCCCGTAACAAGAATGGATGCCTTCCGATCGAGTTCGTACGGGCATTGCGGGCCTTGTCCCTGCTCAATTCCGAATCACCCAGCTCCCGTCCGGCTGACGGCAGGCGATGTTGTTGACCGAGTCGCGCTGCTTGCCGTAGGTCATGCGCGTCGAGAATTCGCGGCAGCGTTCCCCGTTATCGTTGAAGGTCCGCAAGGGCGTGACCAAATAGTCCACCTGATTGTCGGGGTTCATCCAATGAACGCTGCGGCGGTCGTCGGCGAAATCGAGCGCTCGTCCGGTGCAGAACATATCGCTGGCATCCATACGGCGAGCGATTTGGTCACCGATGATTGCACCGATCACGGTGCCCGCGACGGCGCCCAGGATGGTCGCGCCGGTGCCGCCGTTTCCGACGCGCGAGCCGATGACGCCGCCGAGCGCGCCGCCCGCGACGCCGCCCAGCACTTTGCCTACCATGGTGCGGTCGCAGCGTCCCGATCTCACGCCGTAGTCGTGATCCCGGTCATAGTAATGATGGGTTTCATGACGTTCGTAACGGTCATCATCGTAGTAGTCGCGATGTTTGTGCTTGTTTCGATAGCCATGGGCCGGCGCCCAATCGGGCGGATCGCTGTACGCGTCCTGAGGAAAGCTCAGGCTGAGCGCCAAAAAAATTCCACCGAGGAAGACGAACGGGTTGAACTGACCGAATACAGGTGACGTTTTCGTCGCCGACATGGATGCCTCTTTTTTTTATCAAAGTGATTGTTGTTATCCGTTTAGGCCGTAAGGCGATTCGCAAGCCATCCAAGCTTACAACGTGCCATAGGCCGGCAATCCCTTGCCGACCAGTCCGTTTGGTCCGGCGCATTGCCGCCGGGCACGGCCCATCGTTCCTGATCCGCCCCTCTTCAATCGCAAACGGTCGCTTTAATCGCGACCCTTCCCGAAAAGCTGGTGGAGGCCGAGCTAAGCCTGAACCCGATGAAATCTGTCAGCGACGGCCGGGTACTCAGCAGCTCGGCTGTCCCGGTACCGTCCCGCTGACCGGCGTCAACCGCTTTTGGGCACATTGTTCCGCAAGGAGCTTCTCTAATATAGCCTGTTCCGGATACCCCTTAGCGTAGAGGTTGTCCTGTTCACCAGGGTCATCCGTCACGTTGTACATCTCGAATTCATCAGGTAACGGCTGTGTCTTCACCGACACGGTGTATTCGATTTTGTAGGTCCCTTCGGTCGACGGCGGGGGTTCGTCCGGCGGACTCACGACTACATCCTGCGGCGCGGGGTCGGGTGGCGGATCGGCGTCAGGGTTGCCCGGCGTGCTCCAGAATTGGGGATTGTCGAAGTAACGCGAATACTTCCATATTTTTCCGTTCAAACGAGCGATCACCGTCTCGATATGGTTGGGCTGTATCACCGAGTTGTAGGGAATGCCCGTCCAGTTGTCCTGATTGAGCCCTCGGCTCGGATCATCGTCGGTCATGAAGTATAAGGGCTCATTGATCGCATCCGGGCTGACCTCGCCGTACACGAGCGGCGCCAGATTACGCCCCACCAGCGGTTCGGCATCGCTGAAGTCCGGGGCCAGCTTGTTCCGCAGATATCCGGCATTGAGTCCAGCCAGTCCGAGCAGCGTTGGCAACAGATCGATGTGGCTGGTCAGGCTATCCACCGATTTCGGATCGGGAAACAGCCGGGGATTGGCGATGATCAGCGGCACGTGTATGGCTTCTTCGTACGCCGTGTACCATTTCTGATGCATATTGCCATGCGCGCCGAGCAGGTCGCCATGATCGGACGTGAAAATGACGAGCGTGTTATTGCGGAAGCGGGAGGCTTGCAGCGCCTGATAAACCCGCATCATCTGTTCGTCGACGTTCTTCTGCAGCTGGTAGTAAATCCGCACATACCGCTCGTCGAAAAGAATGGGCTGAAACACGCTGTGATAGGCATCGCGGTAACTCGCCTGACAGCTGGGCTTGTCCGCAAGCGTTTCCAGATGAGTCGGACCGGCCGGCATCGGATCCAGCAGGCTGACCGGCACGATGTCCTCCTGCAAGTGGAAATCGAACTTTCCGCTGAGCGTCGCCGCCAACCCATAGAGGGTGATGTCGTGCGGATTCACGAACGAGGCGACGATCAGCCACGGCTGGTGGCCGCCTTTTTGGTCGAGTTGCTCGATCAGCCCCTTGGCCTGAGAGGCGAAGCCGATGTCGCGACCGTCCACGGGCGTATCGGCGGCGGAGGAACCGCTGTTGAGCGGTAATCGACCGTGGGGTTCCGGCCCGATCCAACCGGAGAACCCATAACGGCCGAGCTGGTCGGCCTCGAGATACAGCGACTCCAAATCGGGGGCGGGGACGCCTGTGTTCGGGTCGTAACTGAGGAGCTGGCTGTGGGTCCCGGGAATGTTGAGATCGGCATCGGAGGCGTGCCATTTTCCTTTCCAGAAGGTCGCATAGCCCGCCGCATGGAAATAATGCCCGATGGTCGGCACGCTGTTCGGCGCCAGCCAAAACACGTCCGGGTCGAACGATTCCTTGGCTGCCCCCGTGGTCTGCGTCACGCCATGCAGCGACGGATAATGCCCGGTGTATATGGACGTCCGGCTCGGTGTGCAGGCGACCGAGGCCGCGTAATGGCGGTGAAACTCCGTCCCATGAGCGCGGAGTGCGTTCTGAGTCTTCAGATATTGCTGACGAAAAGCGCGCGCTTCCTCGGTTTCGTAGAATGGCGGATAGCGCATCTCGTCACACATCAGGATCAGAATGTTCGGGTGCCTCCCTTTAAATCCCGGGGCTCGTGCCGCTTTTGCCAGCACTTGCGCGGCTTCGCTCGTGGCAGCGTGCAGCCCCAGCGCTCCAAGAGCGGCTGTCGATGTCGTGCCCGTTAGAAAATCTCGGCGCGTCAAACCGAGATGCGGTTTCTTGTCTTCTGTATCAGCCATCGTACACCTCCGTGCGAGTCGTGCTTTCAACTTCCGGGTATCGATAACCCCGTGTGATCGCCCTTCGGTGGCGGGAATCCGGGCCCGCGGCAAGCTCCGCCGGGACTTAACCAACGAGTAGGCCAGCCTCTTTAAGGAAGCTCTGATGAAGTCCTTCGACAGGCTCAGGACGAACGGTAACGGATTGACTCCGCTCGTGGTGAGCTTGTCGAACTATGAACGGAATCAACTTGATCAGAGCTTCCTTAACGGCATCGATTATGTCGAGGTAAAGAACCTATACCCGTCCCAAGGCTTTAGAGAGAGGGCTTCTCCCTGCTCAGGGACCTGCCTCCAGCCTTCTGCTTCCCAACATAAGCCCCAAAAAATGGTCGTTCCAATGGGCGCTGCTCTTGCGGCCCAAATCGCTCTAATCAGTGGGTCCTCAAGGAGGATCTCGGAGTCCGTTCCGTTCCCGCACTTTGGGCTTACTGGAACACACGCCCCAATAGCTGTCAACAAGGGAGCTATGTCATCAAATAGAGATAAGTTATTGATAGTAATCAGTAACATGCAGGCGAGTTCATTTGCCTCACGGATCAAAGGGGTTAAAAAAACAAGAAGTCCGTCGCCTTGCTGCGTTGCTCCCGGCAACTTGTTAATATCTGCCACCTTCGAGGGTTCGGTTACGGCACTTGACGGCTTGTGCTCGATGCCCTGTTTTATTCCTGATTACCCTATTCACGACCGAAATAGATAAAAAGGTGCATTCATGTCCGACATCGAAATCGCTCAAAAAGCCAAAATGCTGCCGATCATCGATCTGGCCAAAGACCGGCTGGGCATCGCGCCCGAACATCTCGACCCTTATGGCCACTACAAGGCCAAGCTGTCCTTGGACTATATCGACGGTCTCAAGGACCGGCCCAACGGCAAGCTGATTCTGGTTACGGCCATCAGTCCGACGCCGGCGGGGGAAGGGAAGACCACCACGACCGTGGGTCTCGGCGATGCGCTGAACCGGCTGGGCAAAAAAACCATGATCTGTCTCAGGGAGCCCGCTCTGGGGCCGTGTTTCGGCGTCAAGGGCGGGGCGGCCGGGGGCGGCTATGCTCAGGTCGTGCCGATGGAGGATATCAATCTTCATTTCACCGGCGATTTCCACGCCATTGGTGTGGCGCACAACCTGCTGTCGGCGATGATCGACAACCATATCCACCACGACAACCGGTTGAATCTCGATCCGCGCCAGATCAGCTGGAAACGCGTCATCGACATGAACGACCGCGCGCTGCGCGACATCGTCATCGGCTTGGGCGGAACGGCCAACGGTTTCCCGCGCGAAGACGGCTTCGACATCATCGCCGCCTCCGAAGTGATGGCCATCCTGTGCTTGTCCAGTTCGCTTAAAGAGCTGAAAGAGCGGCTCGGCAACATCCTGGTGGGATACACCCGCTTCGACAACAAACCGATTTTCGCCCGCGACCTCAAGGCTCACGGCGCCATGGCCGCGCTGCTGAAGGATGCGCTGCGGCCGAATCTGGTCCAGACCCTGGAAAACAACCCGGTATTCGTCCACGGCGGTCCCTTTGCAAATATCGCCCACGGCTGCAACTCGGTAGTCGCGACCAAAGCGGCCTTAAAGCTCGCCGATTATGTAGTGACCGAGGCGGGCTTCGGCGCCGATCTCGGGGCGGAGAAATTCATCGACATCAAATGCCGCAAGGCCGGCATTCAGCCTGACGGTGTGGTGCTGGTGGCGACTGTGCGGGCGCTCAAGTCGCATGGCGGCGTGCCGGTCAAGGAATTGCAGCAGGAAAATCTGCAAGCCCTGGAAGCCGGATTCGTCAATCTGGCGCGGCATCTCAACAACGTGCAGCAGCAGTTCGGTCTGCCTTGCGTCGTCGCCATCAATCATTTCACTTCGGATACCGATGCCGAAATCGCGCTGCTCAAGCGCAAGGTCGAGGAGATGGGCTCCAAGGTCATCGTTTGCCGGCACTGGGCCGAGGGCGGGAAGGGCGCGGAAGACCTGGCGCGGGAAGTCGTCCAGATGGTCGATGCCGGCCAGTCCAACTTCAGCTTCCTTTACGATGAGCATGCGCCGCTTTGGGACAAGATCAAAACGATCGCCACCAAGTTGTACGGTGCGGCGGATATCACCGCCGACATCAAGGCCCGTCAGCAGCTTCAGCAGTTGAGCGAGGAATACAGCCATTTCCCGGTGTGCATCGCCAAGACGCAGTATTCATTCTCCAACGATCCGAACCTCAAAGGGGCGCCATCCGGCCACGTGCTCTCCATCCGCGAGGTGCGGCCCTCGCACGGCGCCGAGTTCGTGGTCGCCGTCTGCGGCAGCATGATGACCATGCCGGGACTGCCCAAAGTGCCGGCGGCCGAGGCCATCGACGTCGACGAGAACGGCCGAATCACCGGCTTGTTCTAAGGATTTGAGAACGCCGGCACGGGATGCCGTAAGGCGAATCGGTAGCGAAGGCCTCTCTATGATTGTGAGGCTCCGCCACCGGAGAGACTGGAAATTTGTACGTATCTTCGGAGTGTTTTAAAGCGAGTTAAGCGCTCTTACGTATAAACTTCTAAATGTCTACACGCGTAAACTTTTTGCATCGCTCGGTGGTTGCTTGGTTCGTGAAGCATGCGGTGCGAAATCGGTTTGATGCGAGTGGCCGTTCAGTGCGACATGAAAAACCGAAGAGAGACGATGCCTTGAACACAATCGCCCAGCCCCGAAAACTGTTTATCGTCGCCGGCGCGCGGCCCAATTTTATGAAGATCGCCCCGATTATTCGGGAGCTGCAACGGGGCTCGTATCCGTTCGAATACAAGCTCGTTCATACCGGGCAGCATTACGACAAGGAAATGAGCGACGTGTTTTTCGAAGAGTTGGAGATACCGTCGCCGGATTATCATCTGGAGGTCGGCAGCGGCTCCCACGCCGAGCAGACGGCGAAAGTGATGGTTCGTTTCGAGGAAATCTGCTTGAAGGATCGGCCCGATTTGGTGATGGTCGTAGGCGACGTGAATTCAACGCTGGCCTGCTCGATCGTGGCCAAAAAGCTGGGGATCAAGGTGGCTCACGTGGAGGCGGGGCTCCGGAGCGGAGACATCACGATGCCGGAGGAGGTCAACCGCATCGTGACCGATTCGATATCCGATTATTTCTTCGTGACCGAAAAAAGCGGCGTCAGCCATTTGTTGGCCGAAGGCAAACCGAAAGACCGCATCTTCTTCGTCGGTCATGTGATGATCGACAACCTGTTCCATCAGGTGGAAAAGCTGAAACGCCTGCCGGACACGTCGTTCGAAACCACAACCTTCAAACAGCAGTATCCGTCGTATGGCGTGGTCACGCTGCATCGGCCGTCGAATGTAGATCATCCGGAAACGCTGTCCGGGATCGTCGAGGCCTTGACGGAAGTGAGTAGGGCGCTGCCGCTGATATTTCCCATCCATCCCCGCACTCAGGCGAACATCAAGAAATTCGGGCTCGAGATTCCCGATTCCATCGTCACCACGAAGCCTCTCTCCTATATGGAGTTCTTGAACCTGTTCAAAGACGCCAAGCTGGTGCTGACGGACAGCGGCGGCATTCAAGAAGAGACGACGGCGCTCGGCATCCCCTGCATTACCCTGCGCGAAAACACGGAACGCCCGATTACGGTGGAAGAGGGCACGAACGTGATTGTGGGTGCCGATCCCGTGCGGATTGTGGCGGAAGCGCAGAAGGTGCTGAACGGGACTAGCGCGGCTTACAAGAAGCCTGAATTTTGGGATGGAAACGCGTCGGAAAGGATTTTGAAGGCGCTGGCCGATGCCTTGGGCGCCGGCCGGTAAGGACAGCGAGCAGGCTGGAGTGAGCGCCTGAGTCAACATGGCGCTCCGCCTCCCGTACCGGTCGATCGGGTACGGCAGAGGGTTTAAATCATCAACATTGCCTTTAGGATGGGGCAAGGGGCGAGCTGAGGTGAATCACCTTATCCGTCCGAAAATGCAACATGAGGGATGCAGGATGCGCGGGCATTGGAAGCGTAGGCAGGGACGCCGGAAAGTTGCTTTGATTACGGGCATCACGGGACAGGATGGTGCCTATCTTGCCGAGTTTTTGCTGGCCAAGGGATACATCGTCCACGGCATCAAGCGCCGTGCCTCCCTGTTCAATACCGACCGCATCGATCATCTTTACCAGGACCCGCATATCGCGGATCGCCGTTTCATTCTTCATTACGGCGATATGACCGATGCGACCAATCTCATCCGTGTCGTCCAGCAAGTCCGGCCGGACGAAGTCTACAATCTGGCCGCGCAAAGCCACGTCCAAGTTTCGTTCGAAACGCCCGAATACACGGCCGATGCCGATGCGCTCGGCACCCTGCGTTTGCTAGAGGCGATCCGCATTCTCGGCTTGCAGGAAAAGACCAAATTCTATCAGGCGTCGACGTCGGAGCTTTACGGCAAAGTCGTCGAGACCCCTCAAAAAGAAACCACGCCGTTCTATCCTCGCTCGCCGTATGCGGTGGCGAAGCTCTATGCCTATTGGGTTACGGTGAACTACCGCGAGGCGTACGGTATGTACGCCTGCAACGGCATTCTGTTCAACCACGAGTCACCGCTCCGGGGCGAGACTTTCATCTCCCGAAAGATCACTCGCGCGCTGACGCGCATCAAGCTCGGCTTGCAGGATACGCTGTATCTCGGAAATCTCGACGCCAAGCGCGACTGGGGGCACGCCAGGGATTATGTGGAGATGCAGTGGCTCATGCTGCAACAGGACGAGCCGGACGACTATGTCATCGCCACGGGCGTCCAATACACCGTGAGGCAGTTCGTCGAGATGGCGGCCAAGGAGCTGGGCATGACGATCCTCTGGCAGGGCGAGGGCATCGAGCAGCAAGGGATCGATCTCAGGACCGGCCGTTCGGTCGTTCAGGTCGATCCGCGTTATTTCCGCCCCACCGAGGTCGACACATTGCTCGGCGATCCCACCAAGGCCCGGGAAAAACTGGGCTGGGTTCCGAAGATTCGGTTCGAGCGGCTGGTCGCGGAAATGGTGCGCGAGGATCTCATCGAGGCCGAGCGCGATTCTCTTTGTCAGCGGGAAGGCTACAGGATTTTCGATCATCATGAATAAATCGGCCAAGATTTTCGTCGCAGGCCATCGCGGGCTCGTCGGATCCGCCGTAGTCCGGTGCTTGGAACGCCACGGCTATCACCGTATCGTCACCCGTACCCACCGGGAAGCCGATCTGACCGAGAGATCTAAGGTCGAGGCCTTGTTCGAGAGCGAGCGGCCGGACATCGTGATCGACGCTGCGGCGCGGGTTGGCGGCATTCACGCCAATAACGCCTACCCGGCGGAATTCATACGCGACAATCTTCTGATCCAGACCCACCTGATCGACTGCGCTTGGCGTCACGGCGTGCGGAAGTTCGTATTTCTGGGCTCTTCCTGCATTTATCCCAAATACGCGCCACAGCCCATGACAGAGGATTGCCTGCTCAAGGGCTCTCTGGAGCCGACCAATGAGTGGTACGCCGTGGCCAAAATCGCCGGCATCAAGATGTGCCAGGCCTATCGTCGGCAATACGGGTTCGACGCCATCTCGCTGATGCCGACCAACCTCTACGGGCCGGGCGATAACTTCGATTTGGAAAAGTCACATGTGCTGCCGGCGCTGATCCGGAAGTTCCACGACGCAAAAGTGAACGGTTCCCGATCGGTGACCGTCTGGGGAACGGGGTCGCCGCGGCGCGAATTCCTGCACGTCGATGATTTGGCCGAAGCGATCGCGTTCTTGATAGAAAACTACTCGGATGAGCGGATTATCAATGTCGGCGTCGGCGAGGACATCAGTATTTTCGAATTGGCGCAATTGGTCCGCGAGATTGTGGGCTTTAAGGGCGAGCTGATATTCGACATCGAAAAGCCCGATGGGACGCCGAGAAAGCTCCTCGATGTTTCCAGATTGACGGCCCTTGGTTGGCAGGCACTGATTCCGCTGCGCCAAGGCGTCGAGGAAACCTATCGGTGGTTTACGGAGCATCAGAATGATTACCGGCAGTGAAGGCGCGGATGGATTTTTGAGCAAAATCGCGTTCGCGAATACGGAGGAAACGGGCATAGAGGCCTATTGCGACGACCGGTTGTCGCGAGGCATCAGCGATTACTCGGTTTCCCGTGGTGAAGCGTGGCTTTATTTATTCGTTTTCATTCTTTTGGCGCCGTTGTCAGGATATCCAAAAGACAGGGCTCCAGCGAGGGTGGCCGAGGAAGTTCGTCAGGAGGCGGCTTTGCCCAATCAGGGGCCTGTCGGGCGGCCATTGCCTCTGGCTGGCAGTTGGAACACGGGCGCTTGGCGTAGTGGCTACGAGCCGGATTATCAGATAACCATGATCGAGCAAGGGCACTTCCTGTTGCCTTGGTTTCAATTGGACATGCCGGGCGGGAAAGGCGTCAATCCCACATATTATGAAAAAGCCCTGAAGCGCTGCGCCGAATTGAAGCTGCCAATTTCCTTCATCAGCACGCAATGGGAGAGATTGCTCTCGGAAGACCGAAATTATCTGAAACTGCCAGCCGCCTCGAATCCCAACGTGGTAAAGGCTGACTATGGCGGTGAACGCATGGTGTCGCCCTTCGGTCCAGTCCAGCCTTGGACTGACATAGGAAAAAAATGGACTACTTCCAGCATCTTCAGGCAGGTGCAGACTTGGTATCCGAATCCGCCCCGCGTTGTTTTCGTGTCGAATAACGAGCACGCCAAGCTGACATGGAGGGATGCCGATCAGGACAGGCGATATGTCGCTTCGTACGGAGCCAAAACCAGCGATGAGAAAAAACGCGAGGCCGTCGGGCAGGGGTGGATAAAGCGTTATCGGGCTCTTCAGGAGGGTATGCGGGCTGGATTGCTAAACAGCGCTTGGAAGCAGAATTCAATATTCGTCGGCTACAACGCCTTCGGGGGATCGGCCTTTGGACGTTGGCCAGGGTGGAGAAATTATTCCCTGGCAACGAAGAACCATATCGAGCCTTGGCCATGGCCTCTCGCCTGGGACGGTGCGTCCGTACCTTTTTATACCCATGATTGGGACTCTTCTACCGATTACACCGTATGGAGTCCGTTGGTCGGGGCGATGAACTGGGTTTTCATGCTGGATGAAGCGTACCGGCTGAATCCTAACTACTGGTTTGAACTTTCCATTTGGGATGGAAATCAACCGGGGAAAAAATCGGATAAACGCGCCTATTACGCGAAGCTCGGCCAGACCTATACGCCCGCACGTTATGCGGGAATGGTCAAGTTTGGCATGTGGTTGTTAAGGCCGCGCGTTGTGCGAGAGTTCCGCGGTCCGCAGCAGACCATGCGCGAAACGGGACCCTATTTTCTTGCAATCGTTGGAGCAGTGGACGATGTTCATCAGAATCCAATACTGAAAGACTTCTGGCGAAATGGCGTGCTGGTTCCGAATAGAAACGTCAAACACCCATACCAAGACAATATACCTCCCGAGTATGCGGGGAAGGATCGTTGGTTTCTCCTGGACACCAATCTGGATCCTAAGCGCCCCTGGAAACTAACGACAGAAATCCCGGTTTTCTCGATCACCTTGGCTAAAGGAATGGCACCTAATAAAGAGTGGTTAGTATATGCCTACTCGCCTCTAGCCAATCGTTCGAACGTAGTCCTGAATATCCCCGAATACGGACCAATAAAGGTTAATTGCGATCCAGGGGGCGACTATTTCGTCGTTAAACAAAAAGGCAGATCGTTGGAACAATTGAGAACTCATGGCTGAGGTAATCGTGCTGTTCGTGCGGCGGTAAATATCCCTAAATGTTAATACATGGAGCCTGGTAAGCGGTTGCCACTAAATTAGCGAAGATATGCAGAATGCCTCGCGACTGATTTTAAATACCGGTTCTACTTATATCCGTATGCTGGTGACGGTAGGGCTAGGATTAATGACTACTTCCCTAGCTGTTAAGGCGTTAGGGAAGACTGATTTTGGGGTGTTTGGCGTAGTTGTGTCTATAGCCGGCCTGATTATGATCGTCTCAGATTCTCTAGGCTGGTCGGCTCAGCGGCAGATGGCAATCTATTTGGCTCAGGAAGACGAGACATTACTCAAACGATCGTTTGGAACTTGCTGGGCTATGGTTATCCTCTTGGCCTGTCTCCCCGTTGTCTATGTATTTATTCGAGGCAAGTGGACACTAGATCAATTGGCCATACCGGATGACCGACAAGAGGTGGCATGGTGGAGTCTACAAACGATTATTATAGGAATGGCTGTGGGATTACTGGCAACTCCCCATCGCAGCCTAATGCTCGCCAAGCAAGATATTGTTTTATTAACCCTCTTCGAAGCAGCCGATTCAATGCTACGGTTAGGTGCGGCATGTCTGGCTTATTTTACCGAATATGACCCACTTTTCATTTTCTCGGTAGCGACAGGAGGAGCTACAGGGTTTTGTGCTCTCGGGATTGTTATTATTTGTACGATAAGATATCGAATAGCTAGGGCCTGGCCTGCGAGTATACATCGAGGGCAGGCGAAGGAGCTTCTTCGCATTGGAGGCTGGGATATGGCGCTCAGTGGATTATGGCGAGTGCGGACGCAGGGCAGTCAAATTATATTGAACCTGGCATTTGGACCGGCAATTAATGCTGCTAATGGAATCGCTAATCAAGCAGCCGGTTATCAGCACAATTTAGCCTTTGCCATTTTGCGCGCAGCACATCCAGCCATTATTCAGCGGTATGCAGCGGGTAGCATAACTAGCTTACATCGCCTTATGCTGGTCACGAGCAAGTATATGATGTTAGCCATGTCGTTATTGTTGATACCACTAATATTCGAATCAGAAACCATTCTGATGTTATGGCTCCACAACCCCCCGGCGTTTACCTCGGAACTGCTCATCCTGACCGCCATCTGGATGGCAATAAATAATCTAACTGCGGGGCATACGAGTGTTATATACGCCAGCGGAAATCTGAAAAAACTCACGCTGTCTTTGATGTTAGTAGAGTTAATCGGATTTGTAATAGCAGGTCTGTGGCTGATTCGATATCAGGGACCCGTATGGGGAGGCGCCGCTGTGATTGTCATCATTACGCTAATGGGGGTTTATACCCGAGCCTGCATTGGGGGAGAGATCGCTCATTTAAGATTTTGGCAATGGCTGCGCTACACGGTTTTACCATGGATAGCGGTAACAGGCGTGGTAAGCCTTATCGTATGGTTGATTACATATTATTTTCCACCGAGCAGCATGCGGCTAATGACAGTTTGCGTCATCACTGTGCTAATGATCCCGCTATTGAGTTGGATTATAGCCATGGAAAAATGGGAGCGAGAGCAGTTAATCGATGTGGCGAGATCGGTTTTATCAACTGCAGTTCCCAATCATTTGAAATGGCGAATAGGAGCCTGGTTTTTAAGATGAAACAAATGCTACTGAGATAGATGAATGGTGTTTGTCCAACATAGTGATAGGCTGCAATCGCACCGAGCTCTGGAGCAATGAAGCTAATTAAAAAGGAGTTTAATGTCGAATGAATAGCACAAGGGTCAGACCTTATGAGCGATATTCAGGATATGGTAATGATTCTCGGCTAAGAAATTACTCTAATTAGATGTAATTGTAGTTTTTAGTGGCCTAAATAGAGTTCAACTGATGTAGTGATATTGCTATGGATACGGCGAAAGCATGTATTGCGATCACGTCGAAGAATCGTAAGGAAGAGCTGTACGAGTGTGTTTTATCGGCTTTAAGGCAAACGATTCACGTAGAAATATTAGTCATTGATGACGGTTCTACTGATGGTACGTCTGAAATGCTTTCCAATGAATTTCCATTATCTCGCTATCCAAATATTAGAGTGAATCGATCTGAGCAGTCACTCGGATTAATTGCTCAGCGCTCACGTTTTCCTTTGCTGACCAAATGTCCTTATATTGTTTCAATAGACGATGATGCCATATTTGTTTCAAAACATACTGTTGCACAAACTTTATCTGAGTTTAATCATCCAAGGATTGGTGCTGTAGCGATACCCTACATCGATATTAATTATAGTCAAGATATAAAGCAGCGGGCACCAGATGATCAAAATTATCTAGACGATAGCTCTGGTTATTTTTGGGTGGCTGAACAATTCCGCGGGACAGCTCATGCGTTACGGCGGGATGTTTTTTTGGCGCTCGGTGGATATCGGCCACAACTTATTCGCCAAGGGGAGGAGGGTGATTATTGCATTCGCATGTTGAACTTGGGATATGTGGTAAGAATGGGCGCGGCAGACCCTATACATCACATGGAATCTCCCAAGCGTAGTCGCCCTGAGATTACTTATTATACAGCTCGAAACAATTTGTTGTTTGCTTGGCATAACGTGCCTATGCCTGATTTATGTATTCACCTGCCTGCTACTATTTATAAGAATATGATAGCCGGCTATAAGGGTGGGTATATGCGGCAGGCGATGTCAGGCATTATATATGCCATGCATTTGTGTATAACTAGGGAATGGCGGGAGCGAAAGCCTGTTCTTAGGAGTAGTTATAGTCTTTCGAGAAGATTGAGAAAATGTGGGCCGATGCGATCAAGCGCCTTAGATAAGCTGCTGCAAGGAGAGTTTTCTGTATATGGCTAAGCATTATGCAGTTATGGTGTTGAGGCTATAATCTTATATATAGCCTGTTATAAGTTAATAGCTTTTGTGCTTGGTCAATCCATAAATGGAATTTGGTTGAAGACTGTGCAAAAACGAACGCTGACTTTTTGGCAAGTTAACCCGAGCCCGCATCAATCGGCCTATATAAGAGGGTTATCAAAAATGGCCGGCATCAATCAGGTTAGGGCTGTTTTTATGCATGAGCTTAGTCAGGGGCGTCGTGCCTTGGGGTTCAGAGCTCCGGACTTCGGCAATGTTCAAGTTATTTTGAGTCCCGATGACAAGACCGTCGCGAATCTTCTCAGGGAAAAGAATGATGGAGACATCCATGTGTTTTCTGGATTCGTTGGAAATTCGAGAGTTCGCGAGATTTTCCGTCAGTGTGGCCACGATGGGAGTCGAATCGGGCTGTTATCGGAAGGGCGGGACTGGCGCGGTGGGTTGGGGTTCCTGCGTAGAGTGCACGCACTCGTTCGCGAATGTCGCATGATCGACCGTGTCGGCTTCGTGCTGGCCATCGGGCACATGGCGAAAGAATGGTATTTGCGCTGCGGTTATAAACCCGAATCGATTTTTGATTTCTGTTACGTGGTGGAGAAGGGCGGGCAGATCAAGTCTGATTCACAACATCTTGAGGAACAGGGTCAAATCGAATTGCTGTTCGTGGGCCGACTGATACCGCAGAAGAGAGTCGATTTGCTATTGGAGGCATTGAGCAGATTACGGAGCCGTGAATGGCGCTTGCGAATCGTTGGCGATGGCGAAGCGAAAATCGGACTGATGCAAGCGGCGCAGCGCTTGGCAATCGACGAGCGGGTTTTGTTCCTCGGCACTAAGGCCAATGAAGCGGTTCGCGACGAGCTCGCCCATGCCGACGTTTTGATTTTGCCGAGCCACTGGGACGGCTGGGGGGCGGTCGTTAACGAGGCGCTGATGGCGGGGTCGCGAGTTGTGTGCAGTGATTTCTGCGGGGCGGCGGAGTTGGTTCGGAATACGCCCTACGGAGGCGTCTTCGCCTGCGATTCGGCCGATGCTTTAGCCGCACAATTGGCTGCGGAAATTGCTCGCGGGCCTGTCACGCCGGAAGAACGCAAGGAGATCCGCGCTTATAGCGCAGCGATCCAAGGCCCAGCCATAGCCCGCTATTTGACGGAAATCGTCGAGCACGTTTCTGGAGATCGTCGAACCAGGCCCGAGGCGCCTTGGAAGCGCTCTCCAAACCGATCTGCAACCCTATGACGACAGTCCCATCCAAAGTCGCTCGCTCGAAGCCGCTGGTTTCTATTTCGCTAGTGGCCTTTCTGTGCCTGCTGATTGTTTCTCTGAGAATCGGGCCGAATGCCATTAACGTGGTGGGTGGATTCCTGTGTGTCTGGGCCTTGCTGGGGCCACGGCAGGCTATCGAGGCTCTATCGCTGGGAGTAATCATCAAGTATCTGAATCCGAGCGTATTTAGTTTTTCTCCGGAATTCGGATTGATAACTTGGGTTCTGCTGATTGTGGCGGGTTTGCGCCTATTGCTGTCTGCATCATGGCGTCATCTGAGGCTGATGCTGCCTTTACTGGCGTTTTCCTCCACCATAGCTTTGTTGATGCTGTTTCAATCCAATCGCTATCTGAGTGTTTCGGCCATGAAGCTGCTCACCTTTACCTATGGAGCTTCGGTTTTGCTGGCGGGCTATGCTGCCTTGAAGGAAGAGGATGCAAAAATTCTGGTGACATGGTTTTTCAGCCTAGTTACCACCGTAGTGTTGCTGTCCTTGTCCACATTCGCGTTTCCCTCAGTGGCCTATGCACGGACAGGAGGCATTGGTGGGTTTCAGGGAATATTGAGCCATCCACAGACCTTCGGTCCCATACTGGCACCTATTGTCTGTTGGCTGTTGGCGTCCATGCTGTACGACAAGGGCACGAAAATCATCAAACCGGGATTGATCGTACTGCTGTTGCTCGGGTTGATGATTATGTCCAAGGCAAGGACGTCCGTTGTTATGGTGGTCCTCAGCCTGATTGCCACTTATTGGGTAGTCTTTTTCGGAAAAAAACGTTTTCCTTCCTTCAGAATTGGGCGCACGTTGGCCATGTCCCTGTCTGGCATGGTTGTACTCGCCATCGGTTTGGTCTCTTCCACGGCGCTAAGAGGTGAGCTGATGGGCTTCATCTTCAAATATCAAGCGACGAATATCGATGAAGCCTTAATCTCGCGAAGCGGGGGTATCGAATCCCAGTGGCACTCCTTTTTGCAAAGTCCCGTCTTCGGTCATGGTTTTGGCATTTATCCCTGGGGCGATTTTCCTTCCGGCGTGGTGGAAGTTATGGGTATTCCCATTTCGGCGCCGGTTGAAAAGGGATTTCTGCCCACCGCCATTCTAGAAGAAATCGGCTTAATAGGAGCTCTCGCTTTTCTTCTGTTCATCGTCTGGATGGGTAAGCGGGCGGCGCGGCAGGGTGATGTGCGTTGGCTCGCGGTCTTTTTCGCCTGCATCTTCGTCAATGTCGGCGAGATGGTGTTTTTCTCGGTCGGCGGCATCGGGCTCTTTTACTGGTTATTGCTGGGGCTTTCCATGCCACAGGAGGTAAAAACCGAAGGAGCGAGGTCCAGAGTGCCTTCTACGATTCCGTCGAGGCCGGTTCGGACCGGACCGGTCAGGTCTCTTCCTTGAGGCGCAATCAGCAATTCGATTGATGATCATGCACATCGTTCAAGTCATTTCGTCCATTAACCGGGAAGATGCCGGACCATCCTATTCGGTCCGGCGGCTATGCGAGGTTCTGGCGCGACTGAGGACCCAGGTGGAATTGCACGTGCTAAACCCGGTGCCGGAGTCCCTCCATCGCAAGGCATACGCGTTGCGGCATTATCCGAGCGTGCGTGCGCCTTTTTTTTCATCTTTGGGTATTTCCCCCGGCATGTCGAAGGGGCTGGACTTGGCGCTGGAGCACGCCAACATCGCCCACAATCACGGTCTATGGCAGGCGCCGAATATCTATGCATCGAGCAGCGCGCGGCGATACAACCGAAAGTTGGTGATTTCGCCGCGTGGCATGCTGGCGCCCTGGGCATTGGCCCGGTCGCGCTGGAAAAAGCGGATCATGTGGCATGCCGCACAGAAGCGCGCGCTTTTTGCTGCGGATTGCCTGCATGCGACGGCAGAAAGCGAATATGCAGATATTAGAGCGAACGGTCTGAAATTGCCGGTGGCCATCATCCCTAATGGGGTCGATATGCCGAGTCCGCGCCCGATGCCTACTGGCAAAGGACGTCGCAGGCTACTGTTTCTGGCCCGCATTCATCCGGTAAAGGGCGTGGACGTTTTGCTTAGAGCTTGGCGCCGGATCGAGTCCTCGTTTAAGAATTGGGAGCTTTGGATCGCCGGCCCCGACAGCGGCGGATATCTCGGGCGGATGCAAGCTCTTGCCGATGATTTGCGAATAACGCGCGTGACGTTTTGCGGGCCTGCCTACGGAGAAGAGAAAACCCGTTTGTTCTACGATTCGGATCTGTATGTATTGCCCACCCACACGGAAAATTTTGGTTTAACCATAGCGGAGGCGCTGGCACATGGTTTGCCGGCCATCGTGACCCGAGGCGCGCCTTGGCAAGGCCTTGAAACCCATGGATGCGGCTGGTGGATAGATCACGGAGAAGAGCCTTTAGCGGAGTGCCTGAAGGACGCCATGGAAAGAGGGTCTGATTCATTGTTACAAATGGGCGGGCGTGGTCGTGACTGGATGGAAAGAGATTTTTCCTGGCAAGCGATCGGTGAGCAGATGTATCTGACTTATCGATGGCTAGTGACAGGCGGCGATCCGCCCGAGTGGGTTCGCTGTGAGAGTTAATGCGGCATCGGTACCCGACTTCGATGGCAAATACGGTTGATTTGTCAGTTTGTCGCAGCCCCCATTCATTAAAGAACCGCATTTTGCGGGTGCTTTGGAGTTGGGTGTGGCTGTTGTTATATCGTCCCAGTCCCACGCTATGCCACGGCTGGCGGCGGATGTTATTGCGGCTTTTCGGCGCCCGCATCGGAAAAGGTGTTCATGTGTATCCCTCTTCAAAGATTTGGGCGCCTTGGAATCTGGTAATGGACAACCACAGTTGTTTAGCTGAAAGCGTGGATTGCTATTGCGTGGATAAAATTCATCTGGGAGCGCACGCTACCGTAAGTCAATACAGCTATCTATGCAGTGCGAGCCACGACTACACGCGTCCGACCATGCCTTTGACTACCGCGCCTATATTGATCGGCTCCGGTGCCTGGATTGCAGCCGATGCGTTCATTGGCCCGGGAGTCACCATAGGCGAAGGGGCGATCGTCGGAGTTCGGTCAACGGTGTTGAAGGATGTGGAGCCGTGGACCGTGGTGGCCGGAATTCCCGCTCGGAAGATCAAAGATAGAGTGTTGCAGTAAAGGCGTTTTTATCAGTATGCCGGTTTCTATTCTGATCCTGACGTTTAACGAAGAGATGAATCTGCCGGCGTGTCTGACCTCTGTCGTATGGAGTGACGACATAGTCGTATTCGATTCTTTCAGCAGCGACAGGACGGTCGACATTGCAAAGGCCGCGGGCGCACGCGTTTTTCAGCGGGCGTTCGATGACTATGGCTCGCAGCGGGAGGCGGCCAGAGTGAGCGTGGAATACAAGTACCCCTGGGTTCTGGCGCTTGATGCCGATGAACGGGTGGACGACGAGTTGCGTGAGGAAATCATCGCCTTGATGTCCTCGCCATCGGCGGTGAATCACGTGGCTTACCGAGTGCGGCGAAAAGATCACTTCATGGGGCGATGGATCAAACACTCCACGCTGTATCCGTCTTGGTTTATCAGGCTTTATCGGCATCAGGCTGTTCGCTACGAGCCCCGCACAGTCCACGAATATCCGGAGATAACCGGTCCCGTGGGCGAGCTAAATGGGCATCTCATCCATCACAGCTTCAACAAGGGATTAGCGGACTGGGTCCACAAGCACATTCGCTACGCGGGACTGGAGGCGCGGGAAAACTTGCGGCATGTCGCAAGCTGTTCAATCGATTGGGCGGGACTGTTTTCATTTGATCCGGTTCGGCGCAGGCGTACGCTAAAAGGTTTGTCTTTCCGATTGCCTTTCCGTCCGCTACTGCGCTTTATCTATATGTATGTATTGCGACGTGGCATTCTCGACGGTTATTCCGGTTTTACCTACTGCTGCCTGATTTCGATTTACGAATATCTAATCGTACTCAGTATTAAAGAGCAGCTTCGAAAAAAAAAGGATTTACCTTTTTAAGGCCGGTCAATGATTTAAAGCAATGATTGCGGTACATGGATGTATGCAGAGTCGTAAAGTAATTTTCGTTAATCGCTTCTTTTATCCGGATCATTCGGCCACGAGCCAATTGCTCAGCGATCTTGCATTTAGCCTCACAGAAAAAGATTATTTGGTTTCAGTCATTACCAGCGGCCAATTATATGATCGGCCAGCGGCACGCCTGGTTCGGGATGAGGTGATTCAAGGGGTCAGGGTCTTTCGAGTGAGATCGGCGCGTTTTGGCCGCCATGGCCTATTGGGCCGTATGCTGGATTACCTCACGTTTTACCTGTCCGCCGCCCTATGTCTATATCGGCTTGCCAGGCATGGCGATGTAGTCGTCGCAAAGACGGATCCGCCACTCATTTCGGCAATTGCTGCTCCAATTGCCGTTTTGCGGAGAGCCCATTTAATCAACTGGGTGCAGGACCTATTTCCGGAAGTTGCGATGGAGTTGGGCATCAAAGGGATCTCTCGAGTGACGCCATTTCTTCTATCGATGAGGAATAAATCGCTTAAGCGGGCGAAACAAAATGTTGTACTCGGCAAGCGAATGGCCGAACGCCTTATAGGCTCTGATGTTCCGCCGGATCGGATTGTTACAATCCACAATTGGGCCGATGGTGATCTAATTCTCCCTATTGCTCCGCAATCCAACGGCTTACGAACAGCGTGGAACCTAGGTGGAAAATTTGTAGTCGGTTATTCCGGCAATATGGGCCGTGCCCATGATTTCGAGGCGATCCTCGAGGCGATCGAACGATTGTGCTCTCGGCCAGACATTGTATTTGTGTTTATCGGCGGTGGAGAGCAGCGGGTTGTAGTTGAGCGATTCGCGCGGGAGCGAAATTTGCCGAATGTAGTGTTTCAAGCGTATCAGCCAAGAGAACAGCTAGCCTATAGTCTAAGCGTTCCGGACGTTCACCTGATTTCTCTCCTACCAAGACTTGAGGGACTGATAGTCCCCAGTAAGTTCTACGGCATCTGTGCCGCAGGAAGGGCCACGCTTTACGTGGGCGACCCAGAGGGGGAAATTCCACAGATCATCCGCACCGTGGGGTGTGGGAATACGGTCGAACCGGGCAATGCCGCGGGTTTGGCGGACGTCATCGAAAAATGGTCGAAAAATCCGAAGATCGTTCGTGCTATGGGACAGCGGGCTAGAGCCGAGTTCGAGCGCAGCTTTGATAAGCGATACGCGATTCAAACGTGGAGCGGGATACTCGATTCCTTGATATCGGGTGAATTCGACCATGGTACTGCGACTTCCGGCAGTATTCCCTTTTAGGTAGTTGTACAACTCAAAAATAAATTCCGCGCATGATAATTTTGGTTGACCGAAAATGAATTTGTAATGCCGCCATCTTTAAATCCAAGGAGCGGATACTCAGGCAGAATATGGGTTTCCTATTGAACGATGAATCTTCTATTCGGATGAGCCCGTTGGATGTTAATAGGATAAAAAGAATGATCGTGGCAAGTTCAGAAATACAGCTCTGGAAAATTGCTCCCAGATTTTGGATGGGGCTTGGATGTTTGTTCAGTATTTTGATATTCGTTTTTTTTAAGGAAATCAGAATGCTGACTGGAATTTGGCTCAATAGCGAGGAATATAGTCACGGTATATTGATTCCTTTTATTAGCCTTTTTCTGGTTTGGCAGAAAAAGAATCATATTGCCGAAATACCCTTTAAGGGGTCTTGGATCGGGGTTTCGATCGTTCTATTAGGTTTGGGAGTTTATTTTCTTGGTGCGTTAGCCACGCTTTCCCTGGTCGTTCAATATGCCTTTTTGATCGTGCTGTGCGGACTCGTGCTCGCAGTCGCAGGACCACGCGTATTTAAGGAAATCTGGGTTGCATTGCTTTTACTGGCTTTTGCGATTCCATTGCCGGTTTACTTATATCAAGGACTTTCCACGAAGTTGCAGCTGATTTCGTCGCAGCTCGGTGTTTCTCTGATTCGTCTCTGCGATATCAGCGTCTACCTCGAGGGAAATGTCATTGACCTCGGCGCATACAAGCTACACGTTGTGGAAGCGTGCAGCGGGCTTCGATACCTGTTTCCCCTTATGAGCCTCGCCTTTATTTTTGCTTTCTTCTTCAAGGCAGCATTTTGGAAACGGGCGCTGGTATTCCTGTCGAGTCTTCCCATTGCCGTTCTCATGAACAGCTTTCGCGTGGGGGTGATTGGTATTCTCGTTGAATACCGAGGACCGTCGATGGCGGAGGGCTTTCTTCACGATTTCGAGGGCTGGGCCATCTTCATGGCATGTACCGCCATTCTGATCGGCGAGGTTTGGGCGCTAACCCGGATCAGCAAGGACCCTCGGCCGTTAAGAGAAGTATTCGGCGTCACATTTCCAGAGCCTTTGCCGGCGGGCACATCGCTTCGGGAGCGGACCTTGCCGCGAGAATTCTGGGTGGTTGGAGGGCTCCTCATGATTGCGGCCGGTTTATCGTTGTCTCTTGAAAAACGTGAGGAACTGATTCCTCCGCGCATGGCATTAGCAGCGTTTCCGATGAAGATGGATGCGTGGCAGGGGCGGCGGGAAATCATGGAACAGCAGTATGTCGACAAGCTCAAGTTCGACGACTACATCCTTGCCAATTTCGCCCGGGACGGCGCGCCGCCGATAAATCTGTATGCGGCCTATTACGTTTCGCAGCGTAAGAGTGTGTCGATGCATTCGCCGCGTGCCTGCATACCGGGCGACGGATGGCAGATCAAGTCTTTCGAGACGGTGTCCGTGCCTGGAGTCCGGCTTTATGGCGATGTCCTCAGGGCCAACCGGGTTCTGATTCAGAGAGGCGACGAGAGGCAATTGGTCTATTACTGGTTTCAACAGCGCGGTAGGAATATGACGAACGAATATCTCGTCAAATGGTATCTGTTCCGGGACGCACTGATGCTGAATCGTAGCGACGGAGCACTGGTACGGCTTACGACGCCTGCGCCGGAGGGCGAGGATTTAGCCAAGACAGAGGGACGCCTCGTCAGTTTTCTTGCCTCGCTGATGCCGAGATTGGACCGGTACATTCCGAATTAGACTCCGGTCTCGGGCATTCGGGCGTGACGGCAATCGCACTGGCGCCGTTTCGCGCTTCCCCGGAACGGGGCGTAACCGAGAAGCGGAACGTTAGGGGACGAGAAGCCGCGGCAAGTTGCCGTCGATATCACTACAAAGGATGTGTGGGGCCGCCTCAGTCTATGGTTCATTTCTTCGTCTTTCTCACCGCCTTGTTCGTCGCGATGGTCTTGGTCGCGATCTTCATGCGGCTCGCCCCTCGTCTGAGATTCGTCGATGTGCCTGACGGACGCAAAATTCACAGCGCCGTTATTCCGCGGGTCGGTGGAATCGGGATAGTGTTGGGCGCTGTCGCGTCCGTTTTGGCCTGGATCGACTTAAGCCGAAGTACCGAAATGTTTCTTTTGGGCATCGGCGTGATCACCGCCTTTGGCTTGTGGGACGATCGCGTCGATCTCGATTATCGGATCAAATTCGCCGGACAACTATTGGCGATTTCGGTCGTGGTTTGGCTCGGCGATGTGGTCGTCGAACGATTGCCGGGGCTCGAAGACAGGGAAATCCCGTGGTTTGTCACGTATCCCTTGACCATTTTTTTTCTGCTCGGGACCACCAATGCCACCAATCTGTCGGACGGTCTCGACGGACTCGCCGCCGGCTTGAGCCTCTTGAGCCTCGCCTGTATCGCTTCCTTGGCTGATCTCGCGGAAGGCGACGAGCTGGTGTTTACAACCATCGCCATCATCGGCGCGACGCTGGGCTTTCTCCGGTATAACACGCACCCGGCCATGGTATTCATGGGCGATACCGGCAGCCAGTTTCTCGGCTTCAGCCTGGGGGTCCTGGTGCTGATGCTGACCGAGCAAGTGAATACGGCGTTGACGCCGGGACTTGCCTTGCCGATCGTGGGACTGCCCATCATCGACACCTTGATGGTCATGGGGCAACGGGTGGCCGAAGGCCGATCGCCGTTCAAGCCCGACAAAAACCATTTTCACCACAAACTCTTAGCCTTGGGGTTCGATCAGTACGAAGCGGTGCTGATCATTTACGCCCTACAATCGCTGTTCGTGGTATCGGCTTATCTCCTTCGGTACGAATCGTACTGGGTAATAGCGATTTTTTATCTGGCTTTGAGCGCGGTGATCGTCCTGTTTTACCCGCTTGCCCGAATCTTGGATTGGCGGCTGCGTGGCAGTGTGCATCCCCACGTCACTTCGCCCGTAACGGGTTTTCTCAAGTCCGTGCGCGACTGGGCAAGACTGGATCAAACCCCGAATCAGGTATTGAGCCTGTTGATCACCGGATTTCTGATCATGGGAAGCGTGACGGCCAAGGGGCTGGCTCCCGATATCCGTTACTTCGTCGCCGCAAGTTTGGCGGTTTGGCTGTCGTTTCGTTTGTTTCGGCTGTCGGCGGCCAAATGGATCGAGCGATTCGTGATTTATGCCAGCGTCATCCTGGTCATTTATTCGATCGAGCTTTCCGGCATTACGGAACGGCCCCTATGGCACGCCGGGCTGAAATACTTTTTTCCGGGTTTGGCGGCCGTCATCGCCGTGGGTGTGCGTTTTGCGGGACGTTATTATTTTTCCGTCACGCCGTCCGACTTCCTGGTCGTCTTCATCCTGCTGGCCGCGGCCAACCTGCCGGTCTTCGGCGACGTGAACTACGCCAAGCTGGCGATTCAGTCGGCGGTGGTGCTTTACGGCGTGGAGTTTGTATTGAGGCGGCGAAGCGCCGCCAGCCTGGCGATATCGATCGGGGCCATGGCAGCCTTCGTGATCGTGGGGATCAAGACGCTTTAAGGGGAAACGTCGCGGTCAGCCGAACTTCGGCAGCAGCACGAGCAGCCAGATGACTCCGGCCAAGGTCAGGGACAAAAATACCGCCGCGGAACCCACGTCCTTGGCCCGGCCGGACAATTCGTGATGCTCGAAGCTGATCCGGTCGACCACGATTTCGATCCCGGTATTGAGGAGTTCCACGATCAGGACCAGGAAAATACTTCCCACCAGCAGCGCCTTTTCGAAACCGGTTTGCCCGAGCCAGAATCCCAAAGGACCGGTCACCGCGAGCAAATAAATCTCCTGACGGAAAGCTTCCTCGCTCAGCCAAACGGCCTTGAAGCCCTTCATGGAATTGAAAAAAGCCGCACGAATGCGGGCCCAACCCGTGAGATTTTGTCCCGCCATAAGTTCGAATTTACGCATCGATCCGATGAACCTGACTCCAGATACTATCCACCCAGGATTTGTCGACCGTCAGATCGCCTTGTATCAGCCAGTCGGTCACGGCTTGGGCGACATCGGGGTAGGCGACCTGGGTAGCCCGGCTCTGTTGCAGCCAGGCTTCGACGGTAGGGCCATCCAAGCTTTGCATCACTTGTCCGAGTTGCAAGACCTCCAGGGCTAGTGCATTGGAGAGTTGCTCCATTTGGCGGTGCAGCGGCTTGACCAGGAGCTTCTTGCCGAGATGGAGCGCTTCGCTGGTCAACTCGAATCCGGAGTTGCAGATCACGCCGGCGGCATCGGCGAAATCGTGCCGGAATCCCTTCCGGGAGAGCTGTTTGACGTGGATGTGCTCGGGCCGCGGATGACGTTCGTCCGGCATGGTCGAGCTGTAGATGTGAAACTGACAATGGCGGAATGGTTTCAGCAATTGAACGACCTGGTTGACATCCTCGAAGGGCAAGTACACGACGATCTTGTCCGATTGGACCGTCACCGGTTCGAAATCGGTTTCGATGATGGGCGGGAGGATGGGATGGTGGAAATGATGCCAGTGCACGCCCAGACCGACCGTGACCGGCGCGAAATACTTGAGCACCAGGTTTCCCATGACATCGGCTTCCGCCTTGGGAATATCGTAGCCGAAGGCGTATTGATGGCCGATGCCGACGGATTTGACGCCTTGTAGCCGTGCCGCCCAGGCAGTCACCGGCTCGAAATCGCTGATGACGACATCGTACTGGCTCAAGTCCAGGGCTTTGACGTCGCGGACGAAGGCCGGGAGATTGTTGCGGAATGCGGTCTTGATGTACCGCACATGACCGGCCTTGGTTTCGAAGGTGAGACCGGCGCGCCATTGGAAGTCGCCGAAGACGTCCATTTCAAAGAGCTTTTCCCACGGGCGGCCGGTGAACAGATAGGTGACTTCGGCTCCGGCTTGCTTGAGCTTGGGCGCGATGGCTCGAGCCCGGGTGATGTGGCCATTGCCGGTCGCCTGAACGCCATAAAACACTTTCACGTCAGATGAATCTCCAAACTCAGAAGGGCCAAGAGGGTTCCCATCAGCGCGCCGATCAGCGTGTCGGTGGGAAAGTGAACGCCGAGCACTACCCGCGCCATGCCCATCAGCACTGCCCAGATTATGAGCAGAGGCGCAAGGGCGGGGTGAAAGAAACTCAGCAGCGTAGCCACCAGGAACGCCGCGGAGGTGTGCCCGGAGGGAAAGCTGAAACGATCGGACGGAATGATGAAGCTCGGAATGTTCAGCGCGGCTTGGGGTCGGTCGCGCCGGCATAAATTCTTGAGGATGAAATAGACCGGCCGCTCGATCGCGAAACCCGATAACAGGCAGGCCAGCAGAACCGATTCCGTGGATTGCCCGGACCAGGCCAGCGCCAGGCCGAGGATCAGGTACAAGTGACCGTCGCCAGTCTTCGAGATGCATCGTGCACCGCGAACGAGCACTCGCTGCGATTTTCGTTGCGTCACCCAGAGAAACAGATTGATGTCGTAGGTTTGAATCGTCTGCATGAATTTCATGACACGCTACTCCCTAAGGGCTACTCGTAAACCTTAGCCGTCCGAGATGACAATCCGGTGACGGAACGATGAAGGATCGATGACAACGCTTCGGGACCGGGAATCAGGAATATCGCTGCCACCACGCGGTCGAACGCGGCCCGTTTTTCGGAATGGGGGCCAGATGGCTTTCGAAGAGGAGAGCGCAATCGCGCCAGGAATAGCGGAGGGCGTACTGGCGACAGTCTTCGGGATCGAGTTTCAGCGCCTCGGTGATAGCCTTTTCGAGATCTTCGTCCAGGCCGCCGACCCGCCCGCTCAGAATCACATCCTTCGGACCCTCCACCGGAAACGCTGCGACCGGAACGCCAGAGGCCAGCGCTTCCAGCATCACCAAACCGAAGGTGTCGGTTCGGCTCGGAAAAACGAAGACGTCCGCGGCCGCGAGATAGCAGGCCAGTTCCTCGCCGTATTTGTAACCGACGAAGCAGACATTTGGATATTTGCTCTCGAGCTCCTCCCGCTGCGGTCCGTCGCCGACCACGTATTTGGTGCCCGGTAGATCCAGCTTGAGAAAAGCCTCGATATTCTTTTCGATCGCCACCCGGCCGGCATACAGCAGCACGGGGCGGATATCCGGAAGAAAGTCCTTGCTTCGGGGACGAAACAGCTCCGTGTCTACCCCTCGCGACCACAATACCAGATTCTTGAAGCCCCGCGCCTTGAGTTCCTCCAACAAGGTGGGTGTCGCGGTCATCAGCCGCTCACTCCCGCCATGGAACCAGCGGAGAAAGGCATAGCCCAGCGACAGCGGGAGACCGGTGCGGAGATGGACATATTCGGCAAAGCGGGTATGGAAAGAACTCGTATACGGCAACCCATGCCGTTTGCAATAGCTCCGGGCAGCCATCCCGAGCGGGCCTTCCGTGGCGATGTGAATGGCATCGGGCTGGAATTCGTCCAGCCGGGCGCGGAGTTTCGCCCCGCAGCCCAGCGCCAGACGGATTTCGGGATAGCTCGGACACGGCCAGTTGCGAAACTGATCCGGCGTAAAGGTTTCGACCGTATGTCCGATAGCGCGAAGTTGCTCGCAGACGGTTCGGAGCGTGGTGACGACGCCATTAATTTGTGGGTGCCAGGCGTCCGTGATCAGGGCGAGTTTCAAGCGCGAAGTCCTCCAGAAGTTGAGTGCTTTCATCCAGCCAGCGGATGACGGACAGCGTTCCGTCGTGGCTTTCGGCTAGGGCCGTGCAGCTTTCCACCCAGTCGCCGCAGTTGCCGTACAGGACGCCGTGCTCCGCCGTACGGATCGTCGCATGGTGAATATGGCCGCAAATCACGCCGTCCAGCTTCTGCTCGTGGGCTTCGTGGATCAGCGCCCGCTCGAAATCGAAGATGAAGTTCACGGCATTCTTCACCTTGTGCTTGATATAGGCCGACATGGACCAGTAGGGAAAGCCTAAAATGCGGCGGACCTGGTTGAACCAGCGGTTGACCTCGATCAGGAAGTCGTAGGCGCCGCTGCCGAGAACCGCCAGCCAGCGGCTGGAGCAAACCACGCCGTCGAACTCGTCGCCGTGCAGCACCAGGAATCGGCGGCCGCCAGCCGTCTCGTGGATTGCACTGGCGTGAATCTCGATGCCGTTGAACACCGTGCCGATATAGCCGCGGAAAATCTCGTCGTGATTGCCGGGGACGTAAATCACCCGGGTGCCCCGAGCCGCCATGGCCATGACGGTGCGCACGATTTCGTTATGCAGGCGGGGCCAGTAGAGTCCGCTTTTGAGCTTCCAGAAATCGATGATGTCGCCTACCAGATAAAGGCGTTCGCATTCGATGTGCCGCAGAAAATCGAGCAGGTATTCGTCCTTGCAACCCCGTGTTCCGAGATGCACATCGGAAATCCAGACGGTGCGGTATTTCAGCTTCATGGATGGTCCTGGGTACGGTTGAACCTGGCGAACACGTTAAATCCAGATTCTTAAAGCGCCGTGACGGATCGGTTACGAATTCATGACGGCCAATTCGCGGGAAGAATGGCCGGCATCCAGCGCGGCCACGATCTGTTGCCGCGTGGTTTGCGCCAACTCGTTCCGGCCCGGTCCGGGCGGAACGGCGGGGCAATAGTGCAGATGGAGGTCGATCCGTCCCAGCTTGAGGATGTCGAAAAGATGCGGCAGAAATTCGTCATCGCCGACGAAGGGAGCATGTTGCCTGGCTTTGCCTTCGTAACGCAGGGCGACCGCCTGGACGCGAACCCCGGCCAGTTGCGCCGGTTGGAACAGCTTGCCGTGGAAGCGCAGCACCCGGTTGCCGGTAGTCGTCGTGCCTTCCGGAAACAGTGCAAGGCGTTTGCCCTGGCGCAGCTGCCAAGTCATCTGTTCGGCAATGGCGGTGGTCTGGCTGCTATCGCCACGCTGGACGAAGAGCGTGCCTATGCCCTTGGCCAGATAACCCATGACCTGCCAGTCGGCGACTTCCCGTTTGGCGACGAACATGCACGGGCCTTGTGTTCCCAGGGCGATGATGTCCAGCCAGGAGATGTGGTTGGCCACCACCAATCGGGCGTTCGCATCCGGCCGGCCGTGGAGGTGCAAGCGCAGATTGAGAATCCGGCAGACGGCACGATTCCAGTTCACCACGATCGTCTCGTTCAACCGGTCCGCTCGTTTTTCCAACAACAGGCGTAGGACAGGCATCACTACGCCGACCGCCACGACACCGATCAGAAACATGCCGGCGATTAACGCGGCTTTAAACCACTGCCGGCAGCGCTGCACGCGAATTCCCCTCTTTGGTGGCGATGAAGCGCTTCTCATAGCGGGCCTGCATGCGGGAGAGGTCCAGCAGAATGAAGACATCCATCACATTGAAATCCTCGTCCCAGAAGGGATCGCCGCACACCCAGCAGCCCAGCCGCAGATAAGCCTGTAACAGCGGCGGGATGCCGCTTTCATCCTGAATGCAGCGTTTGTGGGCAGGAACCGGAATTTTGGGCCTTACCAAGAGTTCCGCCGGGCCAAACTGGTGCCGCTCGATCTGACGGTAGACCGCATCGATTGCGAAGCCGCTGGGGCCCGGTGGGATACTGGCGCAGCCCATCAGATAGTTGAAGCCGCCGTTGTAGACGTACTCCGCCAGCCCGTTCCACAAAGTCCCGAGAACTACGCTGCCGCGGTGGGACGGATCGACGCAGGTGCGGCCGATCTCCAAGAAGCGTCCCGGCAATGTCAGGACTTCATCGAGATGGAATTCGCCTTCGGAATAGAAATACCCGAGGCGCATGGCCTGGTTATCGGTCAACAATCGGGTGCAGGCGACGATCTGCCCGGTTTGGGTGTCGCGCACCAGGAGATGATCGCAGTAGTCGTCGATTTCGTCATAATCGAGGCCTTCGATCCGGGTATGCAGATGCGCACCCATTTCTTCGGCGAACACATGGTAGCGGAGAGCCTGAGTGGCGCGGACGGTCGCCGGATCGCGAGCGACTTCGGCAGCGTAACGGCGAGGACGGGATGGGAGAGAAATGGCGTCTTGTACTGACATGTAAGCCTTCCGTCTGTGCTTCGATGGAAAGGCACTTTACGGAGGCTGTATGACGCAAATATTGCGGTTGGGTGACGAAATGATGACAGGTGCCGCGGGCGATTCGTTTTGGCTCAGAGCGTATTTCCTCTCGGCGATCGACGTTCGGAAACATGATTGAAGGTGCCGCTAACGCGGCGGTTAGGTTTTAAGCGGGGGGCCGCCCCGCGCGCGGCTTCCTGCCGCGCCCCTCACGGGCTGATCCGGCTCCCGGGGGTGATGCTCGGGCGCGCCATACGGGAAGAATGTCAAATATTCTCGGCTTACGTAGGTAAGTTTTGTAGGCCGGAATAAGCGTCAGCGTTTCCGGCATTTGAGCTATTCGTTATCCGTAATACCACCATTCCATCCCCTGCCGCCGTAACCGCTCGCGTTCGGCTTCGCCGAGCTCGGTCCAGGGTTCGGGCGACCGTATGGCGCGGTAGAACAGATCGAACAGCAACAGATGGCGTCTTAGGGTCCGCCGCACGCGATGGGGGAGGCGCGGGTTGAAGACGCCGAGGGCGGAGAAGGCTTGAGACCAGTTCTTTTTCACCCAGAGCCACGATCCCAGTTCCAGGGTGAAAGGAATATAGCGGCCGTCGGGCTGAACGGCACGGTATTCGTCGTAGAGGTAATCCCACAAGTCCCCGTGCGCGAGGTACTGGCGGGATTGCGGCTCGATGCAATAGACGTGGTTGGGATGGGTCTTGTCGATCAGGTGTTTCAAGGCGACGGCTTCCGCCAGCGCCGGAAACGGCTCACGGGTCTTTGCGAAAGGAAACCACAGGCGGTCGACCTTGCCGTAGCCGGAGTGCACGTCGATGCTGAGTGCGGTTCGGGCGGGAAAGATCTCGCGGCGCACCCAATCGCAAACGGTTTGCGCTTCGATCTCCATAGGAGCGTCTTCCTTCCCTTGATACCAAGGCAATCCGGGAGAAATGCGGTGGCCGGCGAACAAATGCCAATGGGATAATCCCTCCGCCCTTACCGGCGCGTTTCGCATGAGATCGACCCGATTGCCGTTGGACCGCCGTTTGAGATACATGCCGACCGGATTGACCAGGGGCATGATCAGCAGGCGAGTGGTGGAGAGCATGTCTCGGGTTACGCGGTCCCAACGCGCCATTTCCAGCAGCATTCGGAGATACGAGGTCACGACTTGCGTCCCGATGCGCTCGAGCCCATGGACTCCGCCGAACAGCGCCAGCGCCGGCAAGGCGGGATCGGAGGGGCCAAAGCGAAAGGCGAGCAGCGGAAACGATGCGTCGTCGTAATGCAATTCCGCCAAGACCTCCACCTGAGCCCACTCCCAGCCCGCACTCACCACATGCTCCGCGAGTATCAATAGCTCCCGCAGTTCGGGGAGGGCGCGCATGACGGGACGAGTGAGAGATCCCTCGAAGGGCGTCGGTTCGCTGGCTGAGAAATCAGTCATGGATGTAGGCGTGATTCAGACGGTCGTGTCGTGGCTACGCTAAAGTGATGCATAACTCGATAGATAAGCTGTTGCGGGAGGTATGCGCTACATACAGCCTGATGTTACCGAAAGGTCATTACAAAAAAAGCGATGGCTCAAACACACTGCTCTCCCGTGAAATGAAAATCGAGGCTCTGCTTCAGCCGCTTGGGCAGAACCGGCAGGGACGAGCGCGGGATCAGGAAGGTCGAGAGGTTGAACAGATCCTTGAAGATCCGCTTTTTGTCCACCGTTTCCCGCAGATAGTCATGTCCGCTGCTGCCTCCGGTGCCGATTTTGCCGCCCAGCATGCGTTGGGCCATCAAGGCGTGCCGGCTACGCCAGGTGGTGAAATGTTCGTCGATGTCCATCAGGTGACTGAGCAGGCGGAATGGCAGGTGCAGAATCGGCTCGTCGCGGTAAAGCTGAATGAAGAGGGCCGAGAGTACCGAGGTCTGGCGGAGATGAAACAGTCCTTGCTCCTTCAGGCGCTCGAATCCCCGCGGATCCAGCAGGGACTCGAATTTCCGCCGGGTATTGTCCAGCTCGGCGAGCTGCGCGCTTCGCTCGGCATCGGAAAATAAGGGATTTTCCTCGATCGAGCGGCGGTCTTTCGCCAGCATGGCCGTGACCGCCTGACGATAGCTGTCCCAAAAGTTGAAGCCCTCGAATTTGAGGAAAGGCATGCGCGCCAACCAGGCATCGACCCGTTCGAAAAGGCTGGGCTCGCTAGCGATGTCTCGAAGGTAGGCAACATCCTCGGATCTGAGACGGCCGGTGACCGGCTGCGGAACGTGAACGCCTAACCCTAAGCGCAATTCGATCTCGCGGAACTGCACGCTCTGAAACCCGGAAGCGGGAATCAGGTAATCGCGAAAATCGAGAAAGTCCAGCGGCGTGATGGTTTCCAGAACGTCGATTTGCTGAATCAAGACCTTCTGGATGGCGATGATGCGCTCGAGGCGGGCAACGATGGCGCCCATGTCGTGTTCGTCCAAAGGCGTGACGGCAAATTCGGCGAGCACCGACTTGAGCTCGTGCAGGATTTGCTTGAACCAGATCTCGTAAGCCTGGTGCACAATGATAAACAGCATCTCGTCATGGGCTTCCCGCCCATGCTTGCGGCTTTCGGGCGCCTGCGCGTTCAAGAGGCGGTCGAGCTGGAGATAATCGGCGTAGTAGATTTCTTTCGTGGTGCGCTCGTTCATCGGATAGTCTCCTCCTAACAGATGTTGCGCGGATTTCGGGAGGTTTAGCCCGCTAGAGCGTTTTCATCATGATTATACGGACACCGCGACGGGTGAGATCGAGGGGGATTCAAAACGCCCGCCGAGACCCGGAAACTCGTCGGCTCGCTCACCGTACCGTCGAACTGAAAGTTCTAAGTAGGCCGGGATAAGGCGCTAGCCGTTCCCGGCGATGACGCGGGTCCGGCTCAAGGCTGCGATGCTCGGTCACCCGGACACAAAAAGCCTCAGCTCGCCAGCTCCGGTAGATTCCTGAAAAGTTCCAGCGCCTCTGGATTGGCGAGCGCGTCGCGGTTTTTCACCGGGCGTCCGTGAATGATCTCGCGGACGGCGAGTTCGACGATCTTGCCCGAGAGCGTGCGCGGAATGTCGGCGACCTGCACGATCTTGGCCGGAACATGGCGTGGGCTCGCATTCTCGCGGATCTGCCGCCGGATTTTTGCAGTCAGCGTTTCGTCCAATCTCAGCCCTTCGCGCAGGCGCACGAAGAGCACCAGGCGGACGTCGTTGTCCCAATCCTGGCCGACGACCAAGCTCTCGACGATTTCGTCGAGTTGCTCGACCTGCCGATAAATCTCGGCGGTGCCGATGCGCACGCCGCCGGGATTCAGCACCGCATCGGAGCGGCCGTAAATGACGATGCCGCCGTGCGGCGTGATTTCGGCCCAGTCGCCGTGCCGCCAGACGCCGGGATACATGGAAAAATACGCCGCCCGGTATTTGCTTCCGTCCGGGTCGTTCCAGAATCCCAGCGGCATCGAAGGGAAAGGTTTGGTGCAGACCAGTTCGCCTTTCGTGCCGACGACCGGTTGGCCGTTTTCATCGAAGACTTCGACCGCCATGCCGAGAACCTTGGCCTGGATCTCGCCCCGCCGGACCGGACCCACCGGATTGCCGCCGACGAAACAGCCGATCAGGTCGGCCCCGCCCGAGATCGAGGACAGGCAAACGTCGGATTTCAGCTTCTCATAGACATAATCGAAGCTGCTCGGCGCCAAGGGTGAGCCGGTGGACAGAATGGTTGTGAGCGACGTCAGTCGGTGCGTGCGTTTCGGTTCCAATCCCGCCTTGAGCAAGGCGTCGATGTATTTGGCCGAGGTGCCGAAATGGGTCATGCCTTCGGCATCGGCGAAATCGAACAGCACGTTGCCCGAAGGGTGGAAGGGAGAACCGTCGTAAAGGAGCAGCGTCGCGCCACAGGCGAGGCTCGATGCCAGCCAGTTCCACATCATCCAGCCGCAGGTGGTGAAATAGAACACCCGGTCGTTCGGCTTCACGTCGCATTGCAGCAAAAGCTCTTCCAGGTGCTTGAGCAGCGTGCCGCCGGCGCCGTGCACGATGCACTTCGGGATGCCGGTGGTGCCGGAGGAATAGAGAATGTAGAGCGGCGAGTTGAACGGTAGCCGGACGAAGGGAATCTCGCGGGCTTGATAAGGCACGAGATAATCGTTGAAGTCAATCGCCCGTTCGCCCAGCGCCTTGAGCTCGGGCTGCTCGGAGATATAGGGAACGAGGACGATGCGTTCGAGCTTCGGCAAGTCGGCCACGATCGTGCGGAGCTTGTCGAGAGCAGAATGCGCCTTGCCGTTGTAGAAGCACCCGTCTGCGGCAATCAGTGCCTTGGGACCCACTTGCCCGAACCGGTCCAACACACCCTGCACACCAAAATCCGGCGAACAGGAGGTGAAAACGGCCCCGACCGATGCGGCGGCGAGCATGGCGATCACGGTTTCCGGAAGATTCGGCATGATGGCGGCGATCCGGTCGCCCGGCGCGATGCCGTCCGCTTCGAGGGCCTGCGCCAGGCGGCTGACTCGCTCGTAAAGCTCGCGCCAGCTCAGCCGCCGGCGCACCCTATCCTCGCCCCAGAAAACGATGGCGTCCCCGTCATTCCGGCGTTTGAGCAAATTCTCGGCGAAATTGAGCCGCGCCTCGGGAAAGAACCGTGCGCCGGGCATCTTGTCGCGGTCGATCAAGATCGGGTCGCCGCGAGCTTCCGCGATGACTCCCGCATAGTCCCACAGGCTCGTCCAGAATTCGTCCATTTGCTCGATCGAGAAGCGGTGAAGGGCAGCGTAATCGGGCAATTCGATGCTCCAGCGGTCCCGCAGAATGTGCGTGAAGCGGCAGAGGTTCGTGCTTTCGATGCGCGAGCGGTTGGGTTGCCAGAGCGGTTGGTTCAAGGGGATGCTCCAGGTAATTTCACCTAAAGTTTTGTAGGCCGGAATAAGCGGAGCGTTTCCGGCATTCAGGCGCTGAAATCGGAACGAGGCCTAACTCGTACGCGCAGCACCCAGAAGCCCGAAGGCCAAGAATTGCCCATAATCAACCCGTAGAATCACCGATGAGCGCTCGTTTGCCCGAATTCGCCGGAAACGCTCCGCTTATTCCGGCCTACATACGCTACCGTCGGACTCGTATTACGCCGCTTTCGCCAACGCCCGCCGCTGTTCGTCCAGACCGTCCCAGAATACCGCCACGCCGTCGAGCATCTCGTTGCCGTAACGGATGAAATCGTCCTCGTCGATGTCGCGGGTGAAATAGAGTTCTTCCAGCTCTTCCTGGGTATGCTGGGCGTGCTGGGCTTCGAGGCGGTCGTGCCAGGTGAAGAAGGCCAGCGGCAAATTCGCGCCCGTCCGCGCGTTGTAGCGGACCAAGCCGTCGATCAGCTCCTGCCAGAAACCGGCCGCCGCCCAATTTTCCACGGCATAGCTGGCGGCCTGGGTGATGGCGTAGTTCTCGTTGCCGTAAAGCCGGATCAGTTCGTCGCAGAAGTGGAGGGTCGACGGGGTGCCATGCCTGCGGCCGCCGAGATCCTGAAACCCGAGTCCGAGTTCCCCGGCGATTCGCAGCAGCCACTCGAAATGGGCCGCGCGGAAATGGAACGTCCCGCCTTCCACCGTGCCCTCGGTGGAGACCAGTTCGGGGTCGACCTCGTGGTCGGGATCGCGGGTGGCGGACTTCTTTCGCCTGGCATTGAACACGACGCCGATCTCATTGGCGAGAATTTCCTTGGAGGCCCGCATGCCTTCCAAGGAATCGGCATTGATCATCTTTTGAAGCTGGGCCACCAGAAACTGGTTCGAGAACACCGAGAATTGCACGATGAACGCCCGGACTTGCTCGAAGGTCTGCTCGCCCTGCCTGAACCAGGCGGTATAACGATTGTTGGTGATGATCCGGTGCTTCAACAGTTCGGTGTCGATGCGCCGCTGAAAGGCGAGAAAGCGTTGCGCCTTGTCGACCGAGTACCCGGTCCGGTTCGTCGCGAGCGCCTCGAGTGTCGGGACGGTCAGGCCCGAGAGATGGTGTTCCTCGGCGTAGCGCTCAAGCTTGGAGTCGGCGACGGCTATCATGGAACCTCCTCATGACACAAGAAGGGAAAACTACTCCTTTGACCCGCAAATGGGTTCCGAATTTCTACGGAACCTAAGAGGCATCCGCCTGCTGCTCCGGCGCCGCATCGTGGAATGCGGCGAGCGCAAGGCAGTTTTCATCGATCGTACAGATTTTCGGAAATTCGCTCAAATCGCAGCCGAACCGCCGGGCGTTGAATACCTGCGGCACCAGGCAGATATCCGCGAGGGTCGGCGTGTCGCCGAAGCAAAATTGGCCGTTGCTTCCGTGGCGGGCCAGCTGTTCCTCGAAGGCTTCGAACCCTTCCTCGATCCAGTGCCGAATCCAGGCGGTCCGGGCCGGCTCGTCCTGGCCCAGCACGTCCGCGAGATGACGGATGACTCGGAGATTGTTCAGAGGATGAATGTCGCAGGCGATGATTTGGGCGAGTGCGCGGACAAACGCCCGCTCGTCGCGGCGCCGCGGCAGCAGCGGCGGCTCGGGATAGGTGTCGTTCAGATACTCGATGATCGCCAGGGACTGGGTGAATACCGATCCTCTGTCCATCAGCGTGGGTACCAGTCCCTGCGGATTGATTTCACGATACTCGGACCGGCGCTGCTCGCCTTTCACGAGATGTACGAACCGGGGCCGGTAAGACAGCCGTTTGAGGTTCAAAGCGATCCGGACGCGGTAGGCGGCCGAGCTTCGGAAGTAGGTGTACAGTTCCAAGCCCATCACGGCTGTACGTCCTGTTCGATGGCGCCGAAGATGGAGCGTCCGTTCCGGTCGAGCATCTCGATCCGTACCGTTTCGCGGTACCGGAGATAAGGCGTTCGGGCTTCGCCGGATTCGATCTGTTCGAGAACGCGCTTTTCGACGATGCAGGAATACCCCCGCCCGGCGTCCGCATTGCTGACGGTACCCGAACCGACGATGGAGCCGGCGGGGAGCGGGCGGGTCTTGGCGGCGTGCGCGATCAGCGCGGGGAAGTCGAATTGCATGCCTTGACCGGCATCGGGTTTGCCGACCAGGGTCCCGCTCCGGTAGGTCAGCAGCGGAAGGTGGACTTTGCCGCCGTCCCAGGCGTCTCCCAGTTCGTCCGGCGTTACGGCCACCGGGGAGAATGCCGGACCCGGCTTGCCGTGCAGGAACCCGAAGCCTTTGGCGAGCTCCTGGGGAATTAGACTGCGCAGCGAAATGTCGTTGACCAGCATCAGCAGCTTGATATGCGAGGCCGCCTCTTCGGCCGGCGTTCCCGTGGGGACGTCGTCGGTGATCACCGCGATTTCTGCTTCGAAATCCAGTCCCCAGCGTTCGTCGGGGAGCCGGATCGGATCTTTGGGCCCGAGAAAAGCCGCCGATCCGCCCTGATACATCAAAGGATCGGTGTAGAGGCTGGGCGGCATGGGCGCGCCGCGGGCCTTCCGCACCCGCTCGACATGGGACAGATAGGCGCTGCCGTCCAGCCATTGATAGGCGCGGGGCAAGGGCGATGCCAATTCGACGGGCTTCAAGGGAAGCGCTTCAAGTTCGCGCTGGTTGAGCGCGCGATACGCGGTCTCCAGCGCGGGCGCGGCGTCATCCCAATTCTCCAGCACCGATTGCAGCGTGGCGAAACCGGATTCCAAAGCAGGGAATGCCGTTTTCAGCTCCCGGTCGACGATCATCAGGGTTCCGTCGCGGCTTCCGGATTTCAGCGAAGCGAGTTTCATGGCTATTTCCAGGAATCCACGTAGCCCGTCCACTCGACCCCGCGGGGCAGGTCGGCCACTTCGAGGGCGTCGCGGGCGTCGATCATGACCGCCACCTCGTCGGTTTCGGTGCGCGACCTCGTCTTCGCCGCCTCCAAGGCCTTGGGATGAGGACCGTGGGTGATTCCGCTCGGGTGCAGGGTCATCATGCCCGGGTGGATGTTGTCGCGGGAGAAGAAATGGCCGCGGTGATAGAAGATCACCTCGTCGTAATCGTCGTTGTTGTGATAGAAGGGCACCCGGAGCACGCCCGGATCGCTCTCCAGCGGCCTGGGGCAGAACGTACACACGACGAAGCGCTCGCTGGCGAAGGTGGTATGGGCCGAAGGCGGAAGATGATAGCGATGGCTCATCAGCGGCCGGATGTCGCGCCAGTTGAGCCGGACCGGCATCAATGTGCCCTGCCAGCCGACGGCGTCGAGCGGATTGAAGGGGTAGGTCACGGCGCTGAGCCGGTCCCGCCGCTTGACCAGCACCCGCCAGGTCCGCTCCGACTGCTGGGCAAGAAACGCGTCGTCGATCTTGGGCGTGTCCAAGACCGCCGGATCGAACACGGCATGGGTTCCGACGATGCCCTTGTCGGGAAGCCGGTAGGTGCTGTTCGAGGCCTCGATCAGCAGGAAGACGCCCATTCCGGAGGTCTCGATGCGCCACAGGGTGCCCCGCGGAATCACCAGATAATCGCCCTCGGAAAAGGCGAGGTGGCCGTAGTCGCAATAAAGATGTCCGGAGCCCTCGTGGACGAACAGCAATTCGTCGCCGTCGCCGTTCCGCACTAGGTGGTCCATGGCGGAATAGGTATGCCAGCACCGGATCTTCACGCTCAGATTGCCCAGCATCGGCGTGGCGTCCCACGGCGAGACGCTGGTTCCGGTGAGCTGGTTGGTATCGAAGGCACGCGGTCTGAGCGGGCCCTCGACACTGACCCACCCGGTCGGCGGATGGCGGTGGAGCATTTGCGTGGAAGGGCCGTAGAAGCCTTCCCGTCCCAGCTCCCTTTCGTAAGTGCCCTCGGGCAGATCGGCATGAGCCTGGCGGGCGGCGACGCCCTCGACCCTCGGCAGCGAAATCCAGCGTAGCATCAGATTACCCCCCGTTTTATCTGGTCGTCTTCGATCGCCTCGAACAGTGCCTGGAAATTCCCCTCGCCAAAGCCTTCATTGCCCTTGCGCTGGATGATTTCGAAGAAAATCGGTCCGATCACGGTTTCGGTGAAGATTTGCAAGAGAAGCCCCACGGTGTTGCCCGGTAGGCCATCGATGAGAATCCGGTTCCGCCGCAGCCGTTCGATATCCTCTCCGTGGCCCGGAACGCGGGAGTCCACCCGCTCGTAATAAGTATCGGGCACGTCCATGAAGCGGACGCCGTTTTCGCGGAGCCGCTCGACGGTCGTGTAGATGTCGTCCGTGGCAAGAGCCACATGCTGTATGCCCTCGCCGTGATAAAGCTCGAGGTATTCCTGGATCTGCGACTTGGGGTCGGAGGGTTCGTTGATGGGAATGCGGATCTTGCCGCAAGGGCTCGCCATGGCCCGCGATTTCAGGCCGGTCGCCTTGCCGTGGATGTCGAAATAGCGAATCTCCCTGAAATTGAAGATGCGCTCGTAAAAATCGGCCCACTCGTTCATATGGCCCTTGCGGACGTTATGGGTCAAGTGGTCGATGCGGGTGAGGCCGACTCCGAAAGGGACTGCCGGCTCGTTCTCGATGGGAACGAAGTCCACGTCGTAGATGGAGCGGTCACCGTAGCGGTCGACCAGATAAATCAGACTCCGCCCGATGCCCCGGATTGCCGGGATATTGAGCTCCATCGGTCCGGCTTCGCTGTGGGAAGGTTTGGCGCCCAGTTCAATCGCCCGCCGATAGGCCCAGGTGGCGTTGTCGACCCGAATCGCGAAGGCGCAGATCGAAGGCCCATGCCGCTCGGCAAAGCGTTGTGCGAAGCTCCCCGGTTCGTGATTGATGACGAAATTGATTTCGCCCTGCCGATACAGCACCACATCCTTGGACCGGTGGCGGGCCACGGCCCTGAATCCCATCTGCTCGAAAAGCCTCGCCAGGGCCTGAGTGTCCTGGGCGGCATATTCGATGAACTCGAATCCATCGGTCCTTATGGGGGGGACGTCTTCGCTTGTCATATCGGATACCCCAGTGGCGGATTTTTTTGGGTTCTTTGATCCATATGACCTCACTGGTCGCATAAAGATCCCATGGCAAGATTCTCATGGCTCGGCGAGTCGGTTGAATCATGTTCGCCCAAATCAATGTTTGGCGTCTATTCGCATCCGTTCGAATTGAAGACGGCTGAGACGGCTATCTAGGACAGTTGCCAACAAAAATGAGAATCTATATCATTTACAACAAATACGTTCCGCCCGCCGCTACTGAGAGACATGACAGAAAAACGTATGAGCCCACGCAATCGTGTTGAAATCGATCGCCCGCATCATCAGGGTGATGCGGGACCCGTTCGTTCGAAGCGCAGGATCACGAGCGTAGAGTTATTGGGCTCCGCCCGTGAAATCGTCATCGAACACGGCGGAGACGAATACCGTCTGCGCATCACCAGCAACGACAAGCTCATTCTGACGAAATAGTTCCGTTCGCACCCCTAAAGGGGTGCATAGCCAGCCACCCAGCCTCACGGCATCGGTAGCCAGCCAGACAATTCGGTTTAGTTAGGCTTGTGAGGCAGCATCATGGGGGCAGTCGCTTTTCCGCCGGACCGATTCTCGTCCGGCATTTTGAAATTTGATCGATATCGGGGCATCCGCACCGCGGGCGTGCTGGGGGCCGTCCTGGTCCATGCCGCGGCGCTTCCGATGCTGATTAAGGGCGAGTCCATGCCTGCCGTGCAGAGTCTGCAGGCGCCGCCGGTGATGGTCGATCTGATCTCGATGGCGCAACCGCGAACCGAACCTCCCCAGGCGGTACCGAAACCGCCCGAGCCGATCAAGCCCAAAACCGAAACGCCCAAACCGAAAGCGAAACCAAGGCCTAAGGCGGTACGTCCGTCGGCCACGCGTTCGCCGATTCTGTCGACGCCCAGCGAAGCCGCCTTACGGCAAGCGACGGCTGAACAAGCACCGTCTCCACATCAAGTGCCGGCTGCATCGGCGCCGGCTTCATCGCCGGCCCCGGCGCCGGTCGTTCCGCCGCGCTTCAACGCGGCTTATCTCCGCAATCCGCCGCCGGTCTATCCCGTTCTTTCCCGCCGTCAAAGGGAGGAGGGCAAGGTGGTGCTCCGCGTTCTGGTGAGCGCCGGCGGCGGGGCCGAACAGGTGGCTATTCGCACGTCCAGCGGATTCGAAAGGCTCGATGCCGCCGCGCTCGAAACCGTCAAACAGTGGAAGTTCGTTCCCGCCCGTCAGGGCGACAGGTCCGTGCCGGCTTGGGTCTTGGTCCCGATTTCATTCTCACTCGAAGGATAATCCTATGGAAACGACAGAAACCTTGGGTTTGACCCATTTCCTGGCGCAGAGCGACACGGTCGGCAAAGCGATCTTCGCGATTCTCGTCGCCATGTCGGTCGCGAGCTGGTATTTCATCGTCGCGAAAAATCTGCAGGCATTGATTGCGCGGCGCCGGACGGCCCGCTTTCTGGAGTCGTTCTGGAACGCCTCGTCGCTGCATGCCGTGGAATTGCATCTGGAAGAGCATCATCCCGACGAGCCGTTTTCCCATCTCGCCTATCATGCTCTGGTTTCAGCCCGGCATCATGCCCGGCACGGCGCGGGCCGGTTGAACGAGGCGGGCTCGGCGGCGGAGTTCCTGACGCGTTCCATGCGGCGGGTCATCGACGAAGAGACCGCGGCGCTCGAATGGGGTCTCACCGTGCTTGCGTCCATCGGCAGCACCGCGCCCTTCATCGGCTTGTTCGGCACGGTCTGGGGCGTTTACCACGCTCTGGTCAACATCGGCATGAGCGGGCAGGGGAGCCTCGATCAGATCGCTGGTCCCGTGGGCGAAGCGTTGATCATGACCGGCGCCGGCCTCGCCGTGGCCATTCCCGCGGTCTTGGCCTACAACGCCTTCGCCCGTTCCAACCGGCTGCTGCTGGCGAAGCTCGATGCCTTCGCCCACGACCTGTTCGCCTTCCTGACCACCGGCGCGCATTGCATCGGGACCGAAGCCGATGCCCGAAGCGGCGCGGTCGGCCAGGCCGTCGCGGGAGGTGCGTGATGGCGTTCGGAAGCTTCAGCCAGGGACAGGGCGGCATGCGTCCCTCGGCCGAGATCAACATGATCCCGCTCATCGACATCATGCTGGTATTGCTGGTCATTTTCATGATCACGACGCCCTTGCTCACCCATAACGTCAAGATCGATCTGCCCAGAGCGGTGAGCCGGCCGAGCATGGACTGAGCCGAGCATATCGATTTGGCGATCGACGGTTCCGGCCGGCTTTTCTGGAACAACGAAGAGATCGACCGGGCAGGGATGCGCGAGCGCTTCGCGGCGGCGGCACAGCAGCAGCCACAGCCCGAGGTGCACCTCCGGGCCGATAAGGCCACGGCCTACCAGATCATCGCCGAAGTGCTCGCCGCCTCGGCCAATGCCGGCGTGACGCGCATCGGCTTCGTCTCCGATCCGAACGAAGCCCTGCCTTGAATCTACAAGTTAGCCACCCAGCCATTTCCAGCCAGGTAGCCAGCCATACGAACGTTATCCAGTTACCTAGGGGAAAACATCCATGACTTATAAGAATAAATACCGGCTTAAATCCACGGCGTTGGCCGGAACGCCACTCGCGCTTGCCTTGGCGTGCGCGACGGATGGCGCCATCGCGGCGGACGAAGACCTCACCACGCTCGACCAGGTCAAAGTGGTCGGCAAGGTGGAACAGGCGGGCGGCGACACGAAAGGTTACATGGCCAAACGCACCACGACGGCGACCAAGACCGACACGCCCCTGATCGACGTGCCGCAGTCGATTACCGTCATCACGCAGGAGCTGATTAAGGACCAGAACATGCAGAGCATCGCCGACACGGTCCGCTACGTGCCCGGTGTCGAGATGTCGCAAGGGGAAGGCAACCGGGATGCGGTGATTTTCCGCGGCAACGCCACGACCGGCGATATGTACGTCGACGGCATACGCGACGATGTCCAGTATTTCCGCGATCTTTACAACATCGACCGGGTGGAGGTGCTGAAAGGGCCGAACGCGATGATTTTCGGCCGCGGTGTCTCCGGCGGTCTGATCAACCGGGTGACCAAGCAGGCGGACTGGGTGAGTCGATACGAGGGGAGCTTCCAGGTCGGCTCCTGGGACAAATTCCGGTTGACCGGGGACTTCGGCCAAGCCATCAACGAAAATTTCGCCGTGCGGCTCACCAGCCTATGGGAGAGTTCACGCAGCTTTCGGGAGGGCTTCCATGCCGAGCGCTGGGGCGTCAATCCGACGGTCGCCTGGCGCCTGGGCGATCAGACCCGAGTGATCCTGGGCTACGAACACTACGAGGACGACCGCGTCGCGGACCGCGGCATTCCGTCGTTTTCCGGCCGTCCGGTCGACACCGACGTTTCCACGTTTTTCGGCGATCCCAGGCGCAGCCCGACCTGGGCGGACGTCGACGCGTTCAGCGCCCTGATCGAACACAACTTCGAGAACGGGATCAAGTTCCGCAACCGCACCCGTTATGCCATCTACGACAAGTTCTACCAGAACGTTTTCCCTGGCGCGGTCAATGCCGCGGGCACCCAAGTGGCGATCCAGGCCTACAACAACGCGACCCAGCGCGACAATTTCTTCAACCAGACCGATCTGACGTATGAGCTGGAAACCGGTCCTTTCAAACACACGCTTTTGACCGGCGCCGAGTTCGGCCACCAGGAAACGGACAACTTCCGCGAGACCGGCTTTTTCACGGCGGTGGGTCCCAATGCGACCTCGGTTAGGGTTCCGGTGTCGGATCCGAGATATACCGGCCCCATCACCTTCCGCCAGAACGCCACGGATGCAGACAACCACGGCCTTGCGACCATCGCCGCGGGTTATTTTCAGGATCAGATCGAGATCACCAAGCATTGGCAGCTCGTGGCGGGGCTGCGTTACGACAGCTTCGAGGTCGATTTCCGCAACAACCGCAACGGCCAGACCTTCTACAGCAATGACGACCTGTGGTCGCCGCGCGGGGGCCTGATCTTCAAGCCGATCGACGAACTCTCCATCTATGCGAGCTACAGCATGGCCTATGTGCCGCGGGCGGGCGATCAGCTGGCTTCGCTGACGCTGAGCAACGAATCGTTGGAACCGGAAGAGTTCAAGAACTACGAGGTGGGCGCGAAGTGGGACATCCGTCCCGATCTGTCGGCGACCCTGGCGTTCTATCAGCTCGATCGCCTCAACGCCCTCGCTACCGATCCCAGCAACCCCGCGGTGTCGTTCCTGGTCGACGGCCAGCGCACCCGGGGCATAGAGCTGGGACTTAGCGGCAACATCACCGATCAGTGGCGCGTGATCGGCGGATACGCCTACCAGGATGCCGAGATCACCGAGAGCCTGTCGGCCAGCGCTCCGAAAGGCAACAAGGTGGCGCAGGTTCCGGAACACACGGTTTCGCTCTGGAACCGCTACGACTTTACGCCGAATTGGGGGGTGGGCCTCGGCGCGGTATACCGGAGCGAAATGTACGCGGCCACCGACAACGCCGTCACCCTGCCGGGCTTCCTCCGCTTCGACGGGGCCGTTTATTACACGGTCAACGACAATGTCCAGGTGCAGGTCAACGTCGAAAACCTCTTCGACAAGGAGTATTACGCAACCGCGCACAGCAACAACAATATCATGCCGGGCTCGCCGATCGCCGCCACTGCCGCGCTGCGGGTGAGATTCTGATGAAGCCTGCCGAGTTCGGTCTTCCGGCTCACTTGCCTCGCGCCAAACCCTCGGGCGGATACCTGTTCCTCCCGAGGCGTCTGGCGCGCGGGGCATTCCTCAAATGGCTGCGGCGCACTCACGCCTGGATAGGGCTGTGGGGCGCGGCGCTGGGGCTTTTGTTCGGCACCATGGGCATCCTGCTCAATCATCACGAGAAGATGAAAATTCCCGCCGCCCGGATGGAGCAGAACGTCATTCAGCTGCCGCTGCCCGAACGGCGTCCCGCCGATCCGGAGACGTTGGCGCTATGGCTGGCGGAGGCGCTGCGGTTCGCGCCCGGCAACGCAAAGATCATGCAGGAGCCGGACAAGACGGTCATCTGGAATGGCGTTGCCGTGCGGCAGCCGGCGCGCTGGCAGATCGCCGCACGCACGCCGCAACGCTTCGTGCAGGCGGAATATTGGGTAGGCAACGCTTTCGTCACCGTCAAGCGCAGCGAAGCGAACGTCTTTGCCCTGCTCAACAATTTGCATCGGGGCGTGGGTTTGGGCGCCGGCTGGATCCTGCTGGCGGACACGCTGGCCGGCGGGCTCGTCGTGCTCAGCCTGACCGGCGTGCTGCTGTGGACGCGTCTGCACGGCCGCCGGCTTTCCGCCGCCGGGCTCGCGCTCGGCTCGCTCGGCTTGGGACTCTGGTTTGGCTGGCAGGCCTTATAGGGGAATTCGCGCTTGCAGAACAGTGTTCGAGACGATACCTACGAACGTCGAAACCGAGTGCGAATTGAGCCTTCGCCGGCCACCGCAGCTCAAAAGCTTGTAAGAGTAGAAAGCGCTCTCGAGATGACCCGAGGGGCGTTACATTTGTGCGCGCGGCGTTCGGTCATCGTGTTGCCGGGCCAAGCGCGCCTCCGTGTTCAGCCGGTAACGCCTGCCGCGCCAAGTGATCTCGTGCTTCGTCAGGATATACACATAAACCAGCGGGGCGATGAGCCAAAGTGCCAATGAAACCCAATAATATTTGAGCGGTAACGGTACCCCCGCCATCCGATGATGCAGGTCATTGATCATGGCTGTTATGGAGAGCGGGATCAGGGCCGCGAGCAACGCCGCGAGCAGATGCCCAGCCGAGACTGCCCACAGCGCGAGTATCAGTCCTCCCCAAAACGCGGCGCCGAGCAGACCGTACTGAAGCTTGAAGGAAAGTACCGGCAACCCGGACTTCGAGAAGGCAATCCAGCGGGTGAACGTCTGGATGAACTCCCGGACCGTCGAGCCTCTCTGAACGATAGCGACGGGGTGCGGAGACATCCTGTTGTGGTAGCCGCACTCGGTCAAACGCCGGCCGAGGAACATGTCATCGACCAACTGGCCCTCGGCGCTTTCGAGCCCGCCGATCGCCTCGATCGCCTCGCGCTTGAACACCATGAAGTGTCCCATGATGAAGGGGAGTTCGCCGCCGAACTCGCCCGCCTTGGCCAACGCCGCGGGTTCGTAAAGCCCGTTGACCATCAGCGCATGGCCGACATCTCCCACGGTCATCGGCGACTCTGTATATATTACCGGGGCGAAGGCCGCACCCGCCCGATCGGATGCGAGCAGAGTCTCAACCAGCACCCGAAGAGCCTTCCGATCCTGACGCACGTCAGAGTCGACGAACGCCACGACCTCGTTCTTCGATGCTTTAAGTCCTTCGATCATCGAGTGGAGTTTGCCCGTGCGATTGGCAGGCGGCAGACCGGCGAAGAGGATGCGCGCGTTAACGGATTGTCCTGCTTGCTGCCGCTCGGCGAGAGCCTGCTCGACCGTGGGCAATACCGGTTCGCGCCGGTCTTCGAAGACAAATAAGGTCTCGACTTCACCCGGATAGCCGTGATCGAGCGCAGCGCGGATATTCTTATCTATACCCGTGTCAAGCCCCTTGATCGGACGAATCACGCTGACTGAGGGATAGCGTTCGAGTGCGGCGGGATAGGACCGTTTGCAGATCGCGCGCCGCTGCCATCGATAGGTGCGCCAAATCCAGTACAGCCAGGCTACGGCCAAGAGCGCTAACCAAAATTGAGGAAACATCGTGTTTTCCCCCACGTTTGCTTTCGTCTAATGATTTAGATTTCTCAATTTCGATCGAATGCCGGGTGGAATCGCCATTTTCATTGCGGATTTCTCGCGTTCGACTGCTATTTGGCTCGCTGACGTCGGCGGCATACTGCCTTTTGCTTATGGCGTGTATGGGGTAATAAGGACTAATGTCCGAAATTCCGGGCTTATTTCAGCGCGGTCCGGTTCGTCGCGGGATACACAAGCTCGGCGAGCTTAGCTCCGCGAGAAACGTCGCGCCTCTCGCGGAGCCGGTCTCTTATTCGCACTCGTAGATGGTGCCGGTTACATGACCATTGAACGCGCCTCGTGGGCTGGCATTTTCCCATACGATATGCGTGGCTCCGAGGCTGTCCGCTTTCCGTACTGCCCGGCCTTTTGCGATTTGCTCCCAGTGCACGCCGCCGTGCTTTCCATAACCCGAGTGTCCACCGACCATACCGAGGGATTCGCAATACTCGACCGCGTCGGATGTGGCCTCGACAGGCGGCTCATCAGCCAGTGTCGTTGCCGAAAAAGTTAGCGCACTCAAGGCCAGGATGGCAGATACCGTGCTTCTAGAGTTCGGCATGAAACGCTTGAGCATGATCGTCTCCAGATATTTCCAAAGATATGAATCCATATCTCACTGATACCTATGCCTCGCTTAAACACCGCGCTCGGTGTGCCGAGGTGATGATGACTGTATTGACCCGAAACCAAAATGGAAGTTCCTAGTGCGGCCGGATCGTCTGTGCCGAGGCGGAAAGCGCCTTCTGACGATCTTTTTGCCCGATCGGCGGTCATAACGATTTAAGAGATTTAAGGCAAAGTGATGCTGATCCGGTAAGGCACCTTACGACTGAGCAGATTTGCCGACAGCAGGCTCGAGAGATATGGACTATGGAGATTGCCCGCAGCGCTGAGAGTGTTATGGACGTTAGAAGCGGTATCCGGGAAGAGCTTGCCATAGTACCGGCTGCGGGCTTACCCGATACGCGATTTCCACGGAAAAAATCATGTTGCGTGTATTGAAATGGATAGGAATCGGGCTTGGCGTCTTGATCGGGATTCTGGTTCTCGCCATCGTCCTCGTCGTAGCCTTTTTCGACCTGAACAGGCTTCGCGAGCCTATATCGACGGCGGTCAGCAAGTCCTTGGGGCGCGATTTCGCGATCAATGGCGATTTGACCGCCGACTGGTCGTGGACGCCGCGCTTCACGATCAACGACGTGGAGCTGGCCAATGCCCCCTGGGGGAGCGAACCGGAAATGTTCACCCTCGATCGGCTGGCGTTCGCCGTCCGGATTCCGGATCTCTTCAAAGGGCGTATCGTGCTCCCGGAAGTCCGCGTCTCGAAACCCCACATGCTGCTGGAACGGAATCCCGAGGGAATGGCGAACTGGGAGTTCGGCGACAAAAAAGAGGAGCGGGATCGGGCCGAAGGCCAAATAAGCGAAAGATGGGTTCCGAAGATCGACCGCCTCGCGATCGATGACGGCCGCTTGATGTTCCGCGATCCGACCACGGATACCCGGTTGGACATGAAAGTATCCACGGTGGTCGGGGAGTCGGACGAGCAGGCGGTGGAACTGAGCGGCCAAGGCCGGCTGCAGCAGGAACAATTCACGCTGAAAGTCAGGGGCGGCTCGGTGCTGGATCTTTGGAAAGAAGCGCAGCCCTTCCCGGTAAACGTCGAGGTCGAGTACGGCAAGACCGAGGCCAAGGTGTCGGGCACCATCGCCGAACCCTTAGAGCTTCAGGGCCCCGATTTGGAGTTCGAGGCGAAAGGGCCGGATCTTGCGGCGCTCGCCGCCGTCGTGCCCATGTGGATACCGGAAACGCCGCCGTACCGGTTTAGCGGAAAGATCAACCGCGAGGGCGAACGCTGGCTGTTGAAGGGTTTCGAAGGCAATCTCGGCAATAGCGACCTTACCGGCGATCTCATGTTCACGATGCGGGATGACCGGCCTTACTTGGAAGGCGGCGTCGTTTCCCGCAAGCTCGACTTCAAGGATTTCGTCGGCATTTTCGGAGCCGATCCGACGCCGTCCCCCGAGGAGCCCGAGCGCCCGCGGCTGCTCCCCGACAAGCCGTATCCCGTTGAAGGCTTGCGCGCCGCCGACGGAGACATCCGCTTCCAGAGCAAAAATATCGTGACTCCGTGGATGCCGGTGGACGACGTATTCGTCGACATCAAAATGGATCGGGGCATGCTGACGATCCGGCCGGCAAAGCTCACCGTAGGCTACGGCGCGATCGACACCAATGTGACAGTGAACGCACGCGGCGACAAATTACAGACCGAAGTCGAGGGAAAAATCGACAAAGTGCCGTTCAAGCGCCTGGTCGCCGGAACGCCGTTCGAACAGGAGACCGCCGGCACCTTCTTCGGACGCCTGCACCTGACCACGGCCGGCAATTCGGTGGCGGAGATGGCCGCCCACGCGGACGGCGGCATCACGATTCTGATGGAGCAAGGCCGCATCAGCAACCTGATGATGGAGCTTCTCGGCGTCGACATCGCGGAGAGCCTACAGAAACTCATAGGCAAGGACCCGAGCATTCCGGTCCGCTGCACCATCGCCGACTTCATCGTCACCGACGGCGTGGTGAAGACTCAGTTGTTCCTGATGGATACCACCGATACCAATGTTCTTTTGGAAGGCCAGGTCAATCTGGCCACCGAAGCGCTGGACCTTCGCCTGAGCGCCTATCCCAAGGATTTCAGTCCGTTTAGCGCGAGGACTCCGATAAAAATCGAAGGAAATCTGAAAAAGCCGAGGCCCTATCCGGAGCCTGCGCCACTCGCCGGCCGTGCCGCGGCCTCGGTTGCCCTGGGCGCGCTTTTGACCCCGGCGGCGGCATTGATCCCTTGGGTCGAACTCGGCTTGGCCGAAGACAGCCAGTGCCACGCACTGGTCGATGCCGCCAGCTCCAAAGAGAGGATTCCGAAAAAGGAGCGTGAACAACAGGAACGGCGGTAAGCCGGTTTTGCCGCAACATCCTTGATTCCGCGGGAATCGCTGAACAGTCGCTCCAGACGCGACGCTCCGCTCTACCGCACTTTGACTTTGACCACGGTGGAAAGGCCCGGCCTCAGGCGGCTCAAGTCGGTGCCGGGTCGGAACAGGATCTTCACCGGCACGCGACGTACGATCTTGGTGAAGTTGCCGGTGGCGTTTTCCGGCGGCAGCAGACTGAATTCCGAGCCGGACGCCGGCGCGAAACTGTCCACCATCCCTTCGAACCGGATATCGGGGAAAGCGTCGACCCGGATGTCTACCGGCTGTCCCGGCTGCATCCATTCGATTTGGGTTTCCTTGAAGTTGGCCTCCACGAAAAGCCCATCGACCGGAACCAAATAGGCGAGGACGCTGCCGGGTTTCACCAGTTGCCCGACTTGCACGCTGCGGTTGCCGATGATGCCGGCGAAAGGCGCCGTGATGCGGGTATTCGCCAGATCGATGCGGGCGAGATCCAGCGCGGCCTGCGCCGCCTGCAGCCTGGCCCGGGTCTCGCCGATCTGGGCGTCCAGGGAGGCCAGCTGGCTTTCCGCTTCCTGCCGTGACGAACGGTACTTTTCCCGCTGGGCTGCGGCTTGCTTATAGGCGGCTTCGGCGACGTCGCGGGTTTGGGCCGAGACCGCCCCGTCCGCCGCCAGGTGGCCGAATCGCTTCAAATCCTTCGCGGTCCGTTCGAGATCGGCTTCCGAGGCGGCGATGTTGGCTTCTTCCTGGCGAATCTTGGCGCTTTGCGCGTGTTTTTCGGTTTCCAGGGTCTCGATGCGCGCCGTTTCCACCATCACTTGCGCTTCCGCCTGGGCGACCTTGGCCTGGAAATCATGGTCGTCGATGACGACCAGAGAATCGCCCGGCATCACCTTCTGGTTGTCCTCGAACAAGACTTCCTTGACGTAACCCGTCTCTTTGGGACTGATCAGACTGATGTGCGCCTTTAGATAGGTGTTGTCGGTGGTCTCGAACGGATGGATCGTTTTGAGCCAATACACGATGCCGGCCGCTGCCGAAATCGCGAGGATGAGGAGGATGAGGATGGCTCTTGAAGAGACGGGAAGGCGCATGGACTTTGATTGCTGTACTACACGGTGTAGTTTAGTCTAGTCGCCAACTCCACCTCAAAGCAATTCGTCCGAGCAGGATCATGAGCACAACCCTGAACCCCAAACGACAGGCCATACTGGATGCGGCCAAGCGCATCTTTCTCACGCACGGCTACAGTGGGGCCAGTATGGAAGCGATCGCCGAGGCCGCACCGGTGTCGAAGCCCACCCTCTATAGCCATTTCCACAGCAAACAGGAGCTGTTCGCCGCCGTGATCGCCGGGCAATGCGAGGCTTTGTTGAGCACGCTCTCGCGAGTCCAGGCCGAACTGGAGGATCCGGCCGCCGGCCTGAAAGCCATCGCCGGCGCTTTCGTCGAACTCGCCTATGCGAATGAGGCCTTGGAGCTATATCGCCTGATCATTGCCGAGCAACGTGATTTCCCGGAGTTGGGCAAACTGGTCTATCACTCCGGCCCTGACCCTGTGTACAAACAACTCGCGTCCTATCTTACCGAGTTGCATGCACGCGGCGCTTTACGCGTCCCCGATGTGGAGACATCGAGCCAACTTTTTCTGGGCATGCTGCAAGGCCGCAAGCACTTCCGCTGCCTGATGGGCCTGCAGCCGGGCTTAAGCGACGCGGACAAAGCCCGCCTTATCGAAGCCGCTGTTGCGCTGTTTCTCAAAGGACATGGTTGTGACGCTTAAGTGGGGCTGGGTCGGCCTTTGGATCGGTTTGGCCGGCTGCACCGTCGGCCCCGATTACCAGAAACCCGTCCCCGTGGTGCCAAATCGCTGGCAGGCCGGAAAGGACGTGGCCCAGGATTTGAGACCCCTCGATCCGGAGGCGCTGAAAACCTGGTGGAAAACCTTTGGCGATGCCCCGCTCGACCGCTTGATGGAGCAAGCCTTGGTGGGCAACCTGGATCTCAAGATGGCGCTGGCCCGCATCGATCAGGCCCGCGCCGAACGCCGCGGCACCCGCGCGGAACTGTTCCCCACCGTCGATGCTGCGGTGGGCGCGCAGCGCGCCGACAATCCCTTTCCCGGTCTCGCCCCGGGCATCCGCTACAACCTGTTCGAGCTGGGGTTCGATGCCTTGTGGGAGGTCGATCTGTTCGGCCGTCAGCAGCGCCGGCTGGAGGCGGCCTCGGCCGAGCTGGAGGCGACGACAGCGCAACACGCCCAAACCCTGGTGACGCTGACATCCGACCTCGCGCGGAGCTATATCGAGTACCGCAGCCTGCAAAACCAGTTGCGCATTACCCGTGCCAATCTGGCCGCGCAACGGCACACACTCAAACTGACCGAACGATTGTTCGACGAAGGGGTGGGCACCCGGCATGATGTGGTGCGGGCCAGGGCCCAAGCCGAGACCACCGCGGCCGAGATCCCGGCCCTTGAGGCCGAGCTCACCGCTACGTTGCGGCAACTGGAACTGCTGATCGGAAGACCGCCCGGCACGCTGGCGGCCGAGCTTGAAGAGCCGGGTACCGTCCCCAGAGCGCCAGGGCGAGCGATCCTAACCTCGCCCGCGGCAACGCTTCGCCATCGCCCCGACCTCCGCAGCGCCGAACGGCAACTCGCGGCTGCCACCGCCATGCAAGGGGCGGCGATCGCAGAGCTGTTCCCGAAGATCTCGCTGTCCGCCTTTTTGGGGCTCCGCAACACCGAGCTTGAAAACCTGTTCAAATCGGCCGCCTTTTCCTACAGCACCGCCGCCAATCTGCTGCAGCCGTTGGTCAATTTCGGCCGCATCCGGGCCGGCATCGATTTGGCCGAAGCGCAGCAACAGGAGGCGTATTTCGCCTTTGAAAAGGCGGTGCTCGATGCCCTGCGGGAGACCGAAACCGCGCTGACCCGCTATCTCAAGGAGGAGGTGAGGCGGCAGACGCTGGCCCGCTCGGTGGCGGACCTTCGGGAATCGGTGCGGCTGGCGCAGTTGCGGTACAACGTCGGGGTCATCTCGTTCTTGGACGTCTTGGAGGCGCAGCGGGCGCTGTATTTGGCGGAGATCGAGCTGGCCCGCTCCGAAGCGGCCACCTCCACCAACTTGATTGCGGTGTATAAGGCGCTGGGCGGCGGCGCGAATGCGAGCTTGTCGACCGATACCTGAAGCGCTTGCAAATCGCTCTTGTGAGGCGGCTCATGGGCGCTGACGGCAACGCGGCCGTCGAATCCCGCGCCCCTCAGCCGGAGCGCCAGGTTGCCGGACAAGAGGGATCCATTCAAAGCCCCCGTTTCGTCCATGACCCGGACGTGCTTGTAATTCCATTCGGCATTCGAGTGAACATAGGGTGGGTTAGCGGAGCGTAACCCACCGATCCGAGGCCGCTGGTAGGCTACGGCCTCGCGGCCTAATCCACCCTCCAAAAATGAATGCCTGATTGAAAGCGATTTGGAATAAGAACGGAAACGACGCGTAAGCGTCAATTCGCATGATGCCGCAGGCGGACGCGGGCAAACGCTCCAGCGTATCTACGAGTTGGCCGGTGTTGAGATCACTCCGCTATGGCTTTCGCGATCGCTTCCCCCAAGCGCAGTTGGCCATCTGCATCCGGATGCACGCCATCGACCTGACTGGGCGGGAGAACACTCGCCGCGTCGAGGAATCGCGCTCCGCACTTCGCAGCGACAGTGGCGTACGCCGCGGCCAACCCGCGGGCAGTAGCTTCGCCGCTGGCATAGAAAAGCTCCATGAACGGCGAAAACTTACCGAAAAGAGGCGGCGCGACGAGGAGCATCTGTGGTACGCCGCCACTCGGCCCGGCGAATGACTTCTGAACGGTCCACAGCAGCGTGGCGCAGCCAAACGCAATCTCCCCGACATTGCGACGATAACTCGGTCCGCAGTCGTTCGTGCCAAGTAGAATGACGATCCAATCGAGCGGTGCGTGTGATTCGAGAAGCGGAACGAGCATCGCTCGCCCGTCGCGATTGGGCAACACCCAAGAATCGGTGGCGACGGTGCGGCCGCACAAGCCCTCCTCGATGATGCGAAAACCGTCGCCGAGCCGCGCCTGCAGCACGCCGGGCCAGCGCTGCTCGAAGGGAAACCGGCTGCCATCGACGGGGTTGTATCCCCAAGTGATCGAATCCCCATAGCACAGGACGGTTTTCATGGTCCCTCCGGCTGACCGGGAGTATTGCCAATGCCCAACTCAGTTGTCGGGCCCGCTGGAACGATATGCCTTTGAACGCTCTCTTGCCCGCTCGATCCGCTGCAGCATGGCTTAGGCGGCGATCGGCATCGTCACGAAGGCGAGGAGATCGCCCCGAGCTGTTGCAGCATGCCCATCATGTCCCAATTTACCCAATCCTCGGCAATTTTGCCGCCCGCGATCCGGTCGATGGCGATGCCCGACCACCGCACCTGCTTGTTCGTCGGCTCGAGACCCATCAGCGGTCCCCTGTGAGTTCCAACGGACGTAAAGCGGGTTACGACTTTGTCCCCCTCGGCGACCTGGTCCTCGATAATGTCATGAAAATCCGGAAACGCTTCCCGGAACTCCCGAACGAAGGTTTTCAATGCCTCGAGACCGCGAATGTCCTGACGACCCGCCGTGTGGCTGTGCTGATGGCTCACAAAATCGGCCGCGTACAGCTCATCGACGGCAGCCAACTTGCCCTGGCTCCAGACTTCGTCAATCACCCGTCGTACCAAGGCTTTGTTCTGTTCTAGGGACATGGGTTTACCTCCTTCCCAAACTGGCTGAGCACTGCCTGTGTGCGCCTCTACAAAAGCGACCGCTTCGTTCTCGGGAAGTTCATCAGTCGCTGAACGATCGGTTGAATCGTTATGTCTTCCATGAAACTTCAACCCCGCCGTCCATTCTTTTTGCCGAAAATCCGATCCTTGGCCAGCCGGCATTGCAGCACCACGAAATCGACCGGTTTGATCAGATGCGAGCCAAAACCGGCTGCTCATATCCCCTTGACAGCGCCCCGTTTCGGAGTAGTCTAACATCTAATTGGATGGCACTCGGATGGTAATTAGAAGGCATGGCAGGGGAGACAGAGAAGATTACAATCAACCTGGGGTTTGTGGATCTCGGGCAGATCGATTTGCTGGTGCAGGAAGGCTTTTATTCCAATCGCACCGATTTCATTCGCACCGCGATTCGCAACCAACTCGCTACCCATGCCGACGCGGTCAAACAGACGGTGGCCCGCAAGACCCTGGTGCTCGGCCTGCAGGAGTACACCCGCCGCGATCTGGAAGCGGTACGGACAGCCGGACAAAGGCTGCAAATCCAGGTGCTGGGCTTGGTGATCATCGCCGATGATGTCTCGCCCGAACTGGCGCGGGACACCATCGAGTCCGTCACGGTACTGGGCGCCTTGCGGGCCGGTGCGGACGTCAAAGCGGCCTTGGCCGGTCGCATCCGCTAGACCTTGTTTCGCCGCCTCGCCGATGGAGACCGACTGACCAACCCGATGCCTTCTCCCACCGAACCATGACCGCTGTTGTCATCTCCAAAGGAGATCTGGATTATGACCGACACACTGCATGCCGCGATGGCAGAAGCCACGCGCCTCACCCGCTCGGGCCGGCTCGATGAAGCCGCCGCCCTCATCCGGCGCACGCTCCGGGGCGGCTTAGCACCCGCCACGTCCTCGAAGACCTCTGACGATTCCGGTCAGAAACCGATTGACGGTACGTGCCGCGTCATCGACCGCATTCCCCAACTCACGCCACGACCGGACAGCGGGGGATCGGCGCATGGAAGCCGGCGCAATTCGGGCACATCCACGCCGTCGTCTGCCTTCGACGCTGCGTTTCGTTCGCTTCGAACCGGACTCGGATCCGTGATGACCCAACCGAGCCGGGCACACCCGGACATTCAGGCAGGAGGACAGTACATGACAGGTGCCTTCACCAACCCGGCCGGAACCCGCGCCTACAAGCTCTATATTCCCGGCGGCTATCACGGGCAAGCCCTGCCGCTGATCGTCATGCTCCATGGCTGCTCTCAGGACCCGGACGATTTCGCCGCGGGCACCCGCATGAATGTCCTGGCGGAACGGGAGGGCTTTTTCGTGCTGTATCCCGAGCAAGCAGCCCAGGCCAACCCGTCCCGATGCTGGAACTGGTTCAAGGCCGGCGACCAGCACCGGGATCATGGCGAACCGTCCATCCTTGCCGACATGACCCGTCACATTGTGAGCACCCACGCCATCGACGCCAGGCGGATCTACGTGGCGGGACTCTCGGCCGGCGGGGCGATGGCCATGGTCATGGGGGTGAACTATCCCGAGGTCTATGCCGCTATCGGCGTCCATTCCGGACTCCCCTACGGCGCCGCCCATGACCTTCCCTCCGCGTTCGCGGCCATGCAGCAAGGAGAAACAGCCGCCCTGCTGCAACGGGAAAGCAGTTTCCCGGCGGCGCTGAGAACCCGCCGGATCGTCCCCACCATCGTCTTCCATGGAGACCGGGACACCACGGTTCACCCCGGCAACGGGGATCGGGTGTTGGCGCAGTGGGCGACGGTTCACTCAGGCACAGGACGAAAGTTGCGGGTCACGACGAACCGGGGGCAAGTGCTCCAGGGGCATGCTTATACCCGCTCCCAGTATCACGACGCGAGCGGCCAGATCGTCATGGAGCAATGGCTGGTCCATGGGGCAGGCCACGGCTGGTCGGGCGGAAGTCCGGAGGGTTCTTATACCGACCCGAAGGGCCCCAGCGCCTCGGAGGAGATGGTCCGGTTTTTCTGGAAGCACTCGCAGGGCAAACCGTAAAAACCCGGCGAGCCGGTGAATAGCCTTTCGCTTTCCTGTCCCACCGGGGGATTCCGGGCTGGAGATCGTCTTGTAAGCGCGAGGACTCCCGGAACCTAAGCGAGGGCAATGCGGTCCATGGATGAGGCGTCTACAGGGAACGGCGGAGAATAAATCATGCTCCAAGGGAAGATGGCCCTCGTCACCGGTTCCACCCGCGGCATCGGTCTCGGCATCGCTACCGAACTCGCCCGGCAGGGCTGTCATATCGGTTTGAATGGCTTCGGAGAGCTTGAAGAGATCGAGAGATTGACGCAGGACTTGAGCCGCGATCAGGGTGTGAAAATCGCTTATTACCCGGCAGACGTCTCACGACCGGCGGCCATCCGCGGCATGATCCAAGCGGTGGAGGCGGATTTCGGGGCCATCGACATTTTGGTCAACAACGCCGGTATTCAGTATGTGGCGCCGCTGGAGGAATTTCCGGATGCGCAGTGGGAGGCCGTGCTCGCCGTCAACCTTTCGGCCGCTTTCCATGCCATCAAAGCCGCGCTGCCGGGCATGAAGCGGCGCGGCTGGGGGCGGATCATCAACATTGCCTCGGCCCACGGGCTGGTGGGCAGCGAGGGCAAGGCGGCTTATGTGGCGGCGAAGCATGGCCTTCTGGGTCTGACCAAGGTCGTGGCGCTGGAGACGGCAAACGCCGGCATCACCTGCAACGCGATTTGCCCGGGCTGGGTGCTGACCCCGCTGGTCGAAAGGCAGATAGAGGACTTGGCCCGGCAGAAGAGTATTTCGCGGGAAGAGGCCACACGGACGCTTCTGTGCGAAAAACAGCCGATGCTCGAATTTTCGACGCCGGAGGACATTGGCGCGTGGACCGCCTTTCTCTGCAGCGAAGCGGGCAAGACGACCACGGGGGCGGCCTTTTCGGTCGATGGGGGCTGGATCGCCCGCTAATCGGCCCAGGCCAGAGCCGCTCGGGGCCAGCCTCGGCGAACAACCCGCCGCATAGGGAATGAGCATGCCCAGACTTCGAATACGTGATGCAGCGCTTCATTATGAAAGCCTGGGGCGCGGCCCACCCTTGCTTTTCATTCACGGCCTCGGCTCCAGCGTCCGGGATTGGGAAGCTCAGCGCGCTTTCTTTTCTTTGCATTTTCGCGTGATCGCGTTCGACCTCCGCGGTCACGGCCGATCGGACAAGCCGCCCGGCCCCTACAGCATTCTTGGGTTTGCGGCGGACACGGCGGAATTGATCCGTTGGCTCGGCCTGGGTCCGACTCACATTGTCGGCCTCTCCATGGGAGGCATGATCGCGTTTCAGCTCGCCGTCAGCGCCCCGGAACTCGTACAGAGTCTGGTCATCGTTAACAGCGGACCGGAATTCATCCTTGGTAAGCTTCAGATCGTCCAAAGAAAACTCATCGTCCGGCTGCTGGGGATGCGCAAAATGGGAAAGGTCCTGAGCAAGCGTCTCTTCCCTAAGCCGGAACAGGCAGGACTCCGACAACGATTTGTTGATCGGTGGGCCGAGAATGATCCGCGGGCTTACCTTGACGCTCTGCAGGCTTTGATCGGATGGACCGTGGTGGATCGTCTGGACGCCATTCGCTGCCCGACTCTCGTGATCGCTTCGGATCAGGATTACACGCCGCTAGCAGTCAAGGCGGCCTATGCGGCAAAAATGCCGCAGGCGGAACTTTCGATTATCCGCGACTCACGGCACATGCTGCCTGTGGAGCGTCCGGACGCATTCAATCAGGTACTGATGGGATTCTTGTCAAAACATCGGCCCTGTATCCGAAACCTTCCGGACTCTTGCGAAGGATAGCCTTGCAGGGAGTCGGGTAGGTTTCCGCCACTCGGCCGTTAAAAGCTTCGGCAGGACCCGCATCAGCGCCTCGGTTATGTCATCTCGGCTCAAGATCGGATCGTGATTTGTCCGAATTGTTCGAGCGCTCAGACAGCTCTAAGTCGAATCCGGGGGGATAAGCATTCTGGACCTGAAAACCGGAGGATAAGATGTTGAACAGGCGGACCTTTCTGAAAGGTTTGGTTAGCGGCTCCGCAGTGACCGGGGCAGGCTTGTTGGTGCCGCGATCATTGCGTGCCGGTGAATTGCCGATGGGCGCGACGGAAAGCGCCGTGTGGGCCGCATTGTCCGGCAAGAAGCCCCTCATTAAGCGTACTTACCGACCCCCGAACTTCGAGACGCCGATCAGGACGTTCAGCGATGTCGTCACGCCGAATGACCAGTTCTTCGTGCGCTGGCATCTCGCCCATATCCCGCAAGTGGTCGCTGAAACCTGGCGGCTCAAGGTGGGGGGCGATTCGGTGGAGCGTCCGTTCGAGTTGACTCTGGACCGGCTCAAGCGGGACTTCGAGCCCGTCGAGTTGTTTGCCGTGTGCCAATGTGCCGGAAATCGCCGCGGCTTTTCCGAGCCGCATGTGCCCGGTGTCCAATGGGGAGCCGGAGCCATGGGCAATGCGCGTTGGAAGGGTGTTCGCCTCAGGGATGTGATGGCCAGGGCAGGGCTCAAGCGGGATGCGCTGGAAATCGTCTTCGGCGGAGCCGATTACGGAGCCATCGACGAGACGCCCGATTTCATCAAGAGCCTTCCGTTATGGAAAGCCCTCGACGAGAACACCCTAGTCGCCTACGAGATGAACGGCGAGGCCCTGCCTCACTGGAGCGGCTTTCCTGTACGCCTGGTGGTGCCCGGTTGGTCGGGAACCTACTGGATGAAACAGCTGATTTCCATCAGCGCGACGTCGAAACCGGAAAAGGGATTCTGGATGAGTAAGGCTTACCGGATACCGAAGGACAAATTTCCGCTCATCGACCGATTTTATTCACAAGAAGGGGAGGCCAACACGCCGATCACCGACATGGTGGTCAACTCCCTCATGACCAACGTCGAGGAGGGGCAGCATTTGCGTGCCGGTCAATCGACGACAATCGCGGGTCTGGCGTGGGACGGGGGCCACGGAATTCGAAGGGTCGAAGTGTCGGTGAATGGTGGCAGGACGTGGCGGGAGGCGCAGCTCGAACAGGACTACGGCCGTTTCTCGTTCCGGGCCTGGCGCCACACCTTCACGCCGCGACGAGGCGGCAAACATGTGCTCATGGCCAAGGCGACGAACCGGCAGGGAAGTACCCAGCCCTATGAACTCGTCTTCAATCCTGCGGGTTACCACAACAACGTGGTGCAACGGATCACCGTGGAGGTTGTATGAGTGCCGATGCCATGAAGACGCTCAATGCACTGCTGCTGGCGCCAGTTGTAGTCTTTTCCGTTACAGCCTTTGCGGGAGAGGACCAGATCGAGCTCAAGGAAGGCGCGGGGCGCGACACCGTGATGGCCAATTGCGTCATGTGCCACAGCATCGATTACATCCCGATGAACTCTCCCTTCATGAAAAGGACCGACTGGCAGGCGACAGTCGACAAAATGGTGAACGTTATGGGAGCGCCGATCAGCCAGGACGATATTCCGGTGATTTTGGATTACCTGACGACGTATTACGGCGTCGAATAGCGACGGAGGTCCGTCACGGACCCGTCCGATTTCCAGCGCGACGTGTGCTGGCCGGCCGTCGGCCGGCGATCCAGCTCAACATCGACGCCACGCGCATGTCGCAGGCCTTCAGCGGCAACAGCTATATTCAGAACATCGTCACTGACGAGGTGACGGCCTTCGGCCAAGGGCATCCTGCGATCGCCGCCCTGACGATCGAACTCCGCGCTTCAATGCGAACCTGAGCGCGGTCTGGTTCGGTTCGGTGATGGAGGTCATCAACAGCGTCACCATGCTCTCCATCATTCTCACCGGCGCGGCGCTGATCCGTGAGCGCGAGCACGGCACTTTGCACGTTCTCTGACGTTTCCCCCAACCGAGATCTTTCCGTTTGCGGTTATCCGGACGGTGCCAAGTAGCCCAAGGTCCGCGTAATGTGTCGCCAGGGGTTATAGGGAGAACTTGGAATGGCAATTAACTCTAAAATGTGTTAATGAGATGTGAGGCGCAATTCTGACCGAAAGGGATTTTATCCGGGGGCAGCGGGCGCAATCCACCGGAATGCTGATACCGATAGAATCCTGCGCTGTTCGAGTGTTTTGCGAATGCAAGTTTTTCCGGCAGGACGCGCGAAACGGAAAAGCCCGAGCGCTAAACGGAGGATGACATGGATGTTGGCTCTGTGCGGCTGCGGACGCACCAGATAGAGATCACCCGATCTTTCCACGGTTATGAGTCCATCCTGTCACTCGAAGCGTGCAGCTTTTTGATGGACCTGCATACGCATTTCGGCGGGCGGACTTCTGAGTTGCTCCAGGCGCGGGCTGAACGGCAGGCGCGGCTGGATCGCGGGGAATTGCCGGATTTTCTTGCGGAGACGCGCGCCATCAGGGAATCCGACTGGCGCATCGCCGACATTCCCGCAGACCTTCTCGACCGGCGAGTCGAAATCACGGGACCTGCATCGGACCGTAAGATGGTCATCAATGCCCTCAACAGCGGCGCCAAGGCGTACATGGCCGACTTCGAAGACGCCCACTCGCCGACCTGGGAGGGCACGCTGGCAGGGCAGGCCAATCTCCGGGACGCGGTGCGGCGCACGATCGAATATGTCGCGCCCGAGGGCAAGCGCTACAGCCTGGTCTCCCATCCCGCCACTCTGATGACCCGGCCCCGGGGGTGGCATCTGGTGGAAAAACATTTTCGCGTCGGCGGACGACCGATACCTGCAGGGCTTTTCGACTTCGGCCTCTATTTCTTCCACAACGCCCGATATCTCCTGGAACATGGCACGGGTCCCTATTTCTACCTGCCCAAGCTGGAGAGTCATCTCGAGGCGCGCTTGTGGAACGACGTGTTCAACTTTTCGGAGGATGCGCTCGGGATTCCGCGGGGAAGCATCAAGGCGACCGTACTCATCGAGACGATTCTTGCCGCCTTCGAGATGCACGAGATTCTCCATGAGTTGCGCGAGCACGGCGTGGGTCTCAACTGTGGACGCTGGGATTACATCTTCAGTTTCATCAAGAAATTCCGGAACCTTCCCGATTTCGTGCTGCCTGACCGCGGGCAGGTCACCATGACCACTCACTTCCTGCGCAGTTATTCGCGCCTGGTGATCCAGACCTGTCACAAGCGCGGTGCGCATGCCATGGGGGGAATGGCGGCTCAAATTCCCGTCAAGGACGATCCGAAAGCCAGCGCGGAGGCCCTGGCCAAGGTGCGTGCCGACAAAGAGCAGGAGGCTCGTGACGGACACGACGGTACCTGGGTCGCGCACCCGGCCCTGGTGAGGATGGCGACGGAAGTATTCGATGCATTGATGCCGGGTCCGAACCAGCTGGACCGTCAGCTGGAAGATCTGCACGTCACTCGCGACGACCTCCTGCGCATCCCCGAAGGTCGCATTACCGAGGCGGGTGTGCGGGGCAATGTCGGCGTGGCGCTCCGCTATCTGGCGGCCTGGTTCGGTGGGCGCGGCGCGGTGCCCATTTACAACCTGATGGAAGATGTCGCCACCGCCGAGATCGCCCGGGGCCAGCTCTGGCAGTGGATGCGCCATCCGGGCGGGGTATTGGACGACGGGCGGCGGGTGACCGTCCTGATGTTTCGGGAGCTGCTGGCCGAAGAGGAGGCGAGGGCGGCGCAGGAATTGGGCACCGATGAAGTGGAACATGTGGCGCGCGCCTCGGTGCTCTTGCGAAGCCTCGTCGAGAATGACCAGTTCGTGGAGTTCCTGACCATACCGGCTTACGAGCAGTTCCCTTGAGAGAAAACGCAATCGTAAAAGGCAGCTTGAGCTGAGTGATAGCCCAACCGACCTTTAACTAACTCTCGTAAGGTGGGTTAGCGTAACCCAGCCTAATGATAATGTTCATCTGAATGTCGAATGAAAGAAGGCTCTCGTAAGCGAGAACGCAGCCGTTTGAGGACACAATTCATCGAGGAAGAGAGAAAAGATGTACACGAAGCGAGACGAACTCATAGCGCAACTCAAGCAAGAGTGGGCGGAAAATCCACGCTGGAAAAACGTACGGCGCGGCTACGCGGCCGAGGACGTCGTCCGACTACGAGGCTCCGTGCAGCCGGAGCATACCTTGGCCCGTCGAGGTGCCGAGCGGCTCTGGGAGTTATTGAACGGAAGCGCCAAAAAGGGGTATGTCAATTGCCTGGGGGCGCTCACCGGAGGGCAGGCGGTTCAGCAGGCCAAGGCCGGGCTCGAGGCGATTTATCTCTCCGGCTGGCAGGTGGCGGCGGATAACAACAGCTCGGAAACCATGTATCCGGACCAGTCGCTCTACGCCTATAACTCGGTCCCCACACTTCTCCGCCGCATCAACAATGCCTTCAAACGTGCCGACGAGATCCAATGGTCTCGCGGCATCGGGCCCGGCGATGAAGGCTTCATCGATTACTTCCTGCCCATTGTGGCGGACGCCGAAGCCGGATTCGGCGGTGTGCTGAATGCCTTCGAGCTGATGAAAAGCATGATCGAGGCCGGCGCTGCCGGCGTGCATTTCGAGGACCAGCTCGCTTCCGTCAAGAAGTGCGGTCATATGGGCGGCAAGGTGCTGGTGCCGACTCAGGAGGCCGTACAGAAGCTTATCGCTGCCCGGCTCGCGGCCGACGTCACGGGGGTTCCGACAGTGCTGGTCGCCCGTACCGATGCGGAGGCGGCCAATCTCCTGACCTCGGACGTCGACGAGCGCGACCGGCCCTTCGTTACGGGAGAGCGTACCGCCGAAGGCTTCTTCGTTACCCGCAACGGTTTGGAACAGGCGGTCAGCCGGGCAGTCGCCTATGCTCCCTATGCCGACCTGGTCTGGTGCGAGACCAGCAGGCCCGATCTCGGCTTTGCGCGCAAGTTCGCCGAGAGCGTCAAGAAGGCGCACCCGGACAAGCTCCTGGCCTACAACTGCAGCCCGTCCTTCAACTGGAAGAAGAACCTGGACGATGCGACCATCGCCAAGTTCCAGCGTGAGCTCGGAGCCATGGGCTATGTCTACCAGTTCATCACGCTCGCCGGGATCCACAGCATGTGGTTCCACATGTTCGATCTGGCGGAGCGCTATGCAGCCGAAGGGATGAAGGCCTACGTGGAGCTGGTTCAGGAGCCGGAATTTGCCGCCGCCGACCGCGGCTACACCTTCGTTGCCCACCAGCAGGAAGTTGGGGCGGGCTACTTCGACGACGTGACAACCGTTATCCAGGGTGGATCATCCTCGGTTACCGCGTTGCACGGCTCCACGGAAGAGGCGCAGTTCCAGGAAGCCCGTAAGACTGCCGCAGGTTAGCACCGTGCAGGGCCGTCCGCTTCAGGGCAGGCGGCCTGCCTATTCCGATCCGTCGATTGGACTGCAAGATCATTAAACCGGTGGACACGTTCGAGGCATGGGCAAGGCCAAGTCGGATTGCCGGCACGGCCCGTTCTGCTACGAATCCGGTATTATCATGGCCTCTATGCACGCGAAGGGACTCAGCGATCAGGCACAACCCAAAGAGATCGCACAGCTCATTTTGAGTGGTTTCGAACGCCATTACGCCCATGTTCGCAAGATTGCCGGCAGCGCCCGGCAGCGGTTCGAGGCAGCGGACTGGCGGGCCGTGCAGGAGGCAGCCCGCGAGCGCATCTATTACTACGACTTAAGGGTCAACGAGACGATCTCGGACCTCAGGGGCAGACTCGGAATTACCACCCTCGACGAACCTCTTTGGCAGCGGGTCAAGATCGAATACGTGCACCTCCTTTACGAGCACAAACAACCGGAACTGGCCGAGACCTTTTACAACTCGGTTTTTTGCCGGCTCTTCCACAGGCGATACTTCAACAATAAAAACATTTTTGTTCGCCCAGCTCTATCGACCCAGCACCTGGAGTCCGAAGCGCCGGTCTACCGCACTTACTATCCGGGGCGGGACGGGTTCTACCAGGTCATGGCGAAGATCCTAGGCAGCTTCGGTTTTCGGCTGCCCTTCGCATACCGTCGCCGCGATATCCGCAACCTGATGCGCGCCATTTGGCAGCAATTTCCCGACCTTGCCGAGCGCCAGCAGAATTTTCACCTTGCAGTGCTGAGTGCTCCTTTCTTTCGAAACAAGGCCGCCTATCTCATCGGCAAGATCGTCAACGGGCCGGACGAGCGCCCTTTCGCGGTTCCCATTCTCAACAACGAGCGGGGCGGACTTTACGTCGACGCGCTACTCCTCGGATGGGAGGAGGTGGCCACCCTTTTCAGCTTCACCCGGGTCTATTTCATGGTGGATACGGAAGTGCCCTCGGCGGTGGTGGAGTTTCTGCTGCCGCTCCTGATCTGCAAAACCAAGGCGGAGCTTTATACCGCCATAGGACTGTGGAAGCAGGGCAAGGCCGAGTTTTATCGCGACTTCCTGCATCACCTCAGGCACTCCACCGATGCCTTTATCGCCGCTCCCGGAGCCAAGGGAATGGTCATGGTCGTTTTTACTCTGCCTTCCTACCCTTATGTGTTCAAGGTGATCAAGGATCGCTTCCCGCCCGCCAAGAAGATCACTCGACAGACCGTCAAGGATAAGTATCAGCTCGTCAAGCAGCATGACCGGGTCGGGAGGATGGCGGATTTCTGGGAATACTCCGAAGCGGCGTTTCCCTTGAAGCGCTTTGCGCCCGAGCTCCTGCGCGAGTTGCAGACCGGGGCAGGGTCCAGTGTGAGCGTCGAGGGCGAACAGCTCATCATCAAGCATGTCTATATCGAGCGGCGCATGACACCCCTCGATCTCTACGTCCAATCCGCCAAGGATGAAGAGCTCCGGCGCATCATTCGCGACTATGGCGCCGCCCTCAAAGACTTGGCCGCGGCCAACATCTTTCCGGGAGACATGTTCCTGAAGAACTTCGGGGTTACGGGACAGGGCCGCGTGGTGTTCTATGACTATGACGAGGTTTGTTATCTGACCGAATGCAACTTCAGGAAAATACCGTGCCCGCCTTATCCCGAGCTCGAATTAGAAGGAGAGCCCTGGTATTGGGTTGGTTCGCATGATGTTTTTCCCGAGGAGTTCATTACCTTCCTGCTGACCGATGCCAGATTACGCAACGCCTTCCTCGAGGTACACAGCGATCTCTTGGAAGCGGACTACTGGAAACAAAAGCAGAAGCGCATAGCCGAAGGTTGTTTCGAAGATGTCTTTCCCTATCTGGAAAGCAGGCGATTCGTGACTTCGGCGCCACATTCGAGCAGCCGATCGAACGCGAGGCGATAAGGCCGGAAAGTTTCGTAGACCGGGCATGAACAGAGCGTCGCCCAACATTCTAAGGATTTTCAGATCTAATTCCGGCCTCCATTCAATGTCCGCGGCAGTCTCCTAATCCACGCCGCTAGATTGTGGTGAAAAATGCGCTAGGCGAGACTAGGACGCGAGCGTCCTCGCGAGCGCTATGCTACAAACCAGAACCTCTCTAAACCGACTCGCGGCGGGCTACGCCGCTCCGATAAGCCGCCGCTTCGACCTCGCGGGCGACGGCTTCGGCTACCCGTTTGTCGAAGACCGATGGGATGATGTAATCGCGCTGGAGTTCCTGATCGGCAATCAGATCCGCAATCGCGTTAGCGGCGGCGAGTTTCATTTCTTCCGTGATGCGCGAAGCGCGGCAAGCAAGCGCTCCCCGGAAGATGCCCGGAAAACAAAGCACGTTATTGATTTGGTTCGGGTAGTCGGACCGGCCGGTGGCCATCACCGCGACGTGGGGCTCGGCGTCCTCGGGCATGATTTCCGGAATTGGATTGGCCATGGCAAACACGATGGGCTGATCGGCCATCCGCTTCAGGTCATCGATGGTGATAGCGGCGGGCGCCGAAAGGCCGAGAAAAAGATCGGCCCCCTGGATGGCCTCGTGTACCGTGCCCCGCATCCCATCGGGATTGGTGGCCGCCGCGTACCACTCTTTAATGGTGTTCATGCATGCGCGCCGACCATGATAGATTGCGCCTTGCCGATCGCAGCCGATGACATTCTTCACCCCGGCCGCCATGAGGATTTTGGTGCAGGCGACACCCGCGGCGCCGACGCCGTTGACCACCACCTTGATGTTTTCCACCCGTTTGCCCACGAGTTTCAGCGCATTCAAGAGGGCCGCGAGAACCACGACCGCCGTGCCGTGCTGATCGTCATGGAAGACCGGAATATCGAGTTCGGCCTGCAGGCGCTCTTCGATGGCGAAGCAACGGGGCGCCGAGATGTCTTCCAGATTGATGCCGCCGAATACCGTCGAGATTGCTTTGACGGTCCGCACGATCTCATCCGGGTCTTTGGTGTCGAGACAGATCGGGAAGGCGTCGACGCCGGCGAACTCCTTGAACAGCATTGCCTTTCCCTCCATGACCGGCAGCGCCGCCGCCGGGCCGATATCGCCCAGCCCCAGCACCGCAGTGCCGTCGGTGACCACGGCCACGGTGTTTTTCTTGATGGTGAGCGTAAAGACCTTGTCCGGCTCCTGACGAATTGCCTCGCAAACCCGCGCGACCCCCGGCGTATACGCCATGGCGAGATCAGAACGGGTCTTTAACGGCGTCTTCGAGACAACTTCGATTTTTCCGCCGAGATGCATGAGAAAGGTGCGGTCCGAGACCTGGATCACTTCAATGCCCGGAACGCTCCGGACGGCATCGACGATCTCGTCGCCATGGCTGCTGGATGCGGCATCGACGGTCAGATCGCGCAGGACGAACCCTTGTCCGACGCCGACAATGTCGATCGCTCCGATATTCCCGCCCATTCGGCCGATGGCCGTTGCGACCGCGCCGAGCATACCGGCGCGATTCGGCAGCTTGAGACGCAAGGTAAGGCTGTAGCTAGCACTCGGTAAGGCGCTCATTGGTTTGGCCTTTTCGCTGAGGTACAGGCTTACGATCATAGCGCATCGGACGGTCGATCCGCTTGCGTTCCTGAAGTTTTCGGGCGCGGAACGAGCGCGAGGCGATCGGGAACTCAACGGCAGTCCGATCGCTCGGGATTTTTGAGTTTTTAGGAAGCTCTGATTAAGTCCTTCGACAGGCTCAGGACGAGCGGTAACGTATGGATTCCGTTTGTGGTGAGCCCTTCGGTTCGGCTCAGGACAGGCTTGTCGAACGCTCTCCTGAGCTTGTCGAAGGGCATGAACGGAATCCACTTGTTCAGAGCTTCCTTTACTTGAGCACCGGCCGTCCCCAAGACTTCTTCAACGCACCAGCCGTTCCAAACGGCGCAGGATGCCGTCGGGCTCGTTTACTGCCATGCGAGCGATGGCGTCGGCACGTTCCTGAGTATCCGCGACCGCGTAGATCCGCAGTTCGTCGGCGTTGCCCGAAGGCCGCAGATGGGCGACGTCCCCGTTGTCGAAGCGAATGCGAACCCCATCGATGAAATTGAGGGTGGTAATGGCGCCGAATCCGAGATCCGTCGAGAAGAAACTCGTAAGTTCCTGCCGAATCATTTCGAGTGTACGAATCTCCGCATCCGGGGCTTCGAGTTTCCGGCCCCTTGTGCTCAGCACCGAGAGGTTATCGGGCGAGAACCATGCTTCGCCGATGGCCTGATCCGAGGGCGAGAACCGCCGGACGATTTCGAGGCTGATCGGCCTCGGGAATTGCTTGAGCAAAGCGGCGCGGCTATAGCGTTTGGGCAGCGAAGCGAAGAGTTCCGTCAAGCCGAGCCCCTGTTCCCGGCTGGCGCAGAGCACCGCCAGGATGGGCAGGACAGCGTCGCGCGTGGGTAGCGCCCTGAGGGTTTTGCCGTTTTTGAGAATATCCGAGCCGGTCAGAAATCCGCCGTTGGCTTCCCAACCGCAGACCGCGCGTTTGCCGTGCGTGCGCGCCGCCTCCATGCCAGCGATGACGAACGGCGAGCCGATGCGTGTCTTGGGTTCGGTGATGTCTTTGAGCTTGCCTCGATCGATGGCGTCGTTGCAGCTGATCGGCACGACCACGGCATCCGCTCCGAGGTATTCCGCCGTGATCATCCCCACCAGATCGCCTCCGAAAAAGCGCACGGCGGAGGTTTTGGGATCCACGCCGAGGATCAGCGGCCGATCGCTGTCGCCGTCGGTGGAGACGACGGCGTCGATCCGGCCGTGCTGCGCGCCGGCTTCGTCGTACAGCGTCTGGATGACGGCTAGCTGTGCCGCGTCGATGTTCTCGGTGTCGATGGGGACGAAGGTTTCGCTACGGCCTGCGACGACGACTTCAGCGCCGAGCCTGCGCAGAATGTCGGCCAGGAGATCCCGTCCGACGGCGGAATGCTGATAGACCAGGAGGCGGAGTCCGTTTAAGGGTTCATCGCCGAAAAAGTCCGTGTAGCGCCTGATGTAGGCGGTGGCGGCCTCTCCGCTTTCGGCGGAGAGTTCAAGATGGCCCGCCTTGAACAACCCGTGCTCGTCGAACAGGGAATCTGCAAAAGACTGGCCGTAGAGTCTTTCCCGCACCTCCCGTACCTTTTCGTTGATGGGCTGCTCATGGTGTTTCAGCAGTTCCCCGAGCGAGGTGTTGGTCTTGTAGCCGTTGCGGTCGAACGGGATATGGCTGCCCGTCACCATGATGCTGCCCTTGCCCCTCGACACGGCGTAGTACATCAGCGCGGGCGTCGGGATGCGGCCCAGATTCACCGGCTTCATGCCGGCGGTGCGGATGGCGCACTCGATGGCCTGGGCAAGCTCTCCCCGCCGAGGCTCTCCGTCGATGAAACGGCTGGAACTTGGCCGTAAATCGTAGGCGAAAAAGAACTCCTCGCCACGCACGATGCCGCCCTCGGCGAGAGGCAGCGATTGAAGGTATTCGAGTTCCGCAAGGGCATTGATGAAAACTTCCAACTGGCTGAGGTGAACCAGCAGTCCGCGGCGCCCGCTGGTTCCGAACTGCAAGGCCTGCGGTTCATGCGCGAGCCGGGAATGGAGCGTATCGGTTTGAATCGTGTCGGGTGTCATGTGCTGTGCTTCGCGTGTGTCCAAATCCGAGGGTAACCGGAGTGTATATCTTCCCCCCGTTTTCCTACAGCACTGCGTGCGTATAGCGTATATGTATTTCCACGTATTTTCGGATCGGCAGTCCTCGATTCAACTGCCCATAGGCAAATCCCCTCATTTGTTGTGGTTTCTTTACACTTCATAATGGCAATCGCACAGTCCGCGGCATAGGGGAGTACCTGACGGGTCTTTTGAAGGACCGCGATAGAAGGATGCCCGGCTAGCCTGGATATTTCATGAGAAAAGGACGGCGGAATCGAAAAGCCCTTAAAATTCAATTGCTGAAGCTGAATTTTTGAGGAGATTCCGCCATGTCAGATTGTACCGGACAAATCGAGTTGTTTTCGCCGG
>Ga0196971_1000084_pt1 | contig 88441 bp, 79 predicted proteins | sample S1v_1013CmetaG_FD_148660 | JGI IMG/M metagenome (GOLD analysis project Ga0196971, IMG submission 148660) | Soil microbial communities from Anza Borrego desert, Southern California, United States - S1+v_10-13C | ecosystem: Environmental > Terrestrial > Soil > Desert | place: USA: California...
AAAACTCAATGGCATTCCCCGCTTGGCTCAGGTTATCGAGGGAGTCGTGTTCAAGGACGGAGTTCGGGAAGACGCCGAGAAAATCGCCGCCTGAGTCCGCCCCGTACACAAAATTTGACCATTACTCTAAATTCAACACTGACGCTCAGCGTCACAATCTGCCTCAATAGCCGCGCTTCTTACGAATTTAGTGCTTGTCTTGCCCCTGCTAATTCCGGAGTCGCCTGTTATTAAACGCGACGCTGAGCCGAGAAAATCCTGATTTTTTATAATTCTACTAGACTTTTTGTTCGACTATTCCTTCTCGGGAACTCCAAAAGGGATTAGGCACGCCGTTTGCGTATCTCTCGCTGCAAACACTCTGTTTGGTTTTTTTACAATCGAGGTAAGAAATGAAAACGATACAAAAGGGTTTCACACTGATCGAATTGATGATTGTGGTCGCAATCATCGGTATTCTGGCCGCCGTAGCGATACCTGCCTATCAGGACTACACCGTTAGAGCCAAGGTCTCTGAACTCATTTTAGCGGCAAGTGCCGTCAAGACTGCGATTACCGAAAATTCTCAAAATGCAGGCGCACTGGCCGCAACCGGAATCGCTGCCCCAGCGGCTGCTGGAAAGATCAGTGCCGCGGCGATTACTACCGCTTCAGGTATAATTAATATCGCCAGCGTGAATGCTGAAACAGGAAACACAAATGTAACAGTAACGCTTTCCGGTTCATGGAATGGTTCCGCCTCCACCGTAATGTGGTCGTGTGCTGTAAATCCGTCGAAATATGAGCCAGCGAGCTGCCGCCAAGACTAATTGATGTAATTAGCATCAGTAGTCGAAGAAAAGGGGATCTTGGGATCCCCTTTTTTGTTTCTTTGTGACTAAAGACCGTTGACTTGCAATAGTTGCCTCACTCCCTCACCGGCCGCTTATCCAACTTCCGCTGCAAGGTACGCCGGTGCATCCCGAGAGCTCGCGCCGCGGCGGAGATGTTACCGCCGTGCTCGATCAGGACCTTCTGCAAGTGCTCCCACTCCAAACGCCGTACGGAGAGCGGCTTTTCCTTGATTTCGACAGTTGCATCGCCTTGATCCTTGTGGAGCGCCGCGACGATCTCGTCGGCATCGGCGGGCTTGGTGAGATATTGGATGGCGCCCAGCTTTATGGCTTCGACGGCCGTGGCGATACTAGCGTATCCGGTTAGCACGACGATGCGGGTGTTGGCGTCGAGTTCGTGGAGCCGTCTGACCAAGACCAGCCCCGAATCGTGGCCGATGCGCAAATCGATCACCGCGTATTCGGGCTCCATGTGCTCCGCCAGCGAGACGCCAGCCTCGATGTCCTGAGCGGCGTGCACTTCGAACCCGCGCTTCTCGAGGGCTTGCTTCAAAACCCCGCAGAATGTGGGATCGTCATCGACCAACAATAAACTGGGGGATGGATTTTCAGGTGCGGATTTTGTGCTGTTCATAGGCATTGATTCGGACGCAGCAACGGAAGCTCGATGTGGGTACACGTACCGCCCTCGGCACGAGGCAACATTTCGATTCGACCACCCAGTCGCTCGATAGTGGCAAACGCCAAAAACAGGCCCACACCTAAGCCGTGCTCTTTGGTGGTGATAGGTGCCTTGCCCAGCCGTTGCGAAAGCGTGGGGGCGATACCGGGTCCTTGGTCAAGAATCTCCAAGGTCGCACGCTCAAAGCTCCAGCGGGCACGAAGTTTTATACCTCGGGGGGACACATCGGCGGCATTGTTCAGAATGTTAAGCAGTGCATGGGTTAGCGTATCCTCAGCCAGAATGCACGGCGGAGGCAGAGGTCCGGCCTTTTCGCAGTCCAATTCGGCGTTGAGACGCTGTTTCCGCCAGCTATCCACCGTCTCGTCCAAATAGGTCGTCAACGGCATCACGCGTCCTGATTCCGCTCGAATCTCACCGGCCGAGGCCGACATGACCGAAAGAGCTTTTTTGCAGCGAGTCACCTGCTCCCGCAGGATTTTCATCTTTTCCGACAAATCATCCTGTTTCGCGCCCTCGCACTCGCTTTCTATTTCATGAATGAGAATCGCCATAGTCCCCAACGGAGTACCCATTTCGTGGGCGGCACCGGCCGCCAGGGTACCCAGCGCCACAACTCTTTCGTTGCGCAATGCCTGTTCGCGGGCCTCGGCCAATCGGCGCTCGCGCTCTCTAAGCGTCTTGGCCATCTCCACGACGAAATAGGCCACCAGCACGGCACTAAATACAAAACCGAACCACATGCCGAATGCGTGCAGCTCAATGTCGTGATGCTCCATCAAGGCTTGAACGGCCGGCGAGGCGTCACCTTGCAACATCATGGGCTGAATATCGGGAAGCGGCTGGTAAAAACCGATGAGCACCGTGTAACACCCCGAGGTGAATATCACCATGTACCAGGTGTAAGACTGGGGCAGCACGGTAGCCGCGATAATCAGCGGAAGCAGGAAAAACCAGGCCATGGGATTGGTCGCACCGCCAGTGAAATAAAGAATGGCGGTAATGGCCAGGACGTCGAACGAAAGCTGAACGAACAACTCCATCTCGGCAACCGGCCGGGGATTGCCGAGCCTTAACCATGTCCACCAGTTGAACCCTCCAAGCGCCGTCATGATAGCCGTGAGAGGCACTTCGCGAAGCGGTATCTCCAAACCATAGACGCTGATCAGCACGATTAACGCTTGGCCGGCAATCATCAGATTGCGCAGAACAAACAGCCAGCGGAGGTTCTGGCGGGCGTCGGTTTCCGTGTCCGCCGGAGTGGGAATATTCATTAACGGGTTCGAATTCATGGAGCGGATTGTAAACGGCTGACTTTGTTGGGCGAATGCGACAATTTGTCACATTTTTGAATAGAAAGGTCGCTGCTAGTATAGAACCATAGTTTCTGGCGCTTAAGGAACCAGCGCTATGGCGAGAGCCGACGATCAGATGCTATCTGTAGCTGTGCGCTATAGCCTCCTCGAAGGCAGAAGATTGGTTCTTCTGCCTTTTTTATTTTCCGGAATATTGTTTACTTTTATTACTCAATACAGTTTTAAGCGCGACAATTTGTCACATTTCCTATACAAGTCGCCGTTGATAAAATTTTAGCCACTTGTTAGGAACTGCTCCTAGCAGAGACCAGACGCACGTGTAGTGCTCACAATCCTCCTCTTGACGTGCAGGGACTGATTTCCCTGCACTTTTTTCTTTTAGACGAAAGCGCATTCGCTGCATTCAATTCAACGGCCGCAACGGGGGTTCTTCCCCATCGCCTGTGCGCTCCGATATATTTCCATGGCTTTCGGCATGTTTTGCTTGAGATCCTGCATCCGGGTCGCGTGGGACGGATGGGTTGAAAGGAACTCCACAGGCTGCCCGCCGCCTGCTTGCTCCATATTGATCCAGAGGTCGATGCTCTCCTGAGGGTTAAACCCTGCCCTGGCCATCAACTCCAATCCGAGCAGATCGGCTTCACTCTCCTGTAGCCGGCTGTACGGCAAAAGAACGCCGTATTCGGCACCGAGCCCTAATACCCCCATCATTACCTGCCCGGTTTGACTGGTTGGATTGGTTATGGCTTGGACAGCATTCAGCCCTTGCTGCATGGCAAGCTGCTGCGACATCCGTTCGTTGGAGTGTCGAGAAAGCACGTGCGCGACTTCGTGCGCCACTACAGCGGCGAGTTGATCCTGGTTCCGAGCCACGCGCAGTATGCCGGTATGTACGCCGATTTTGCCGCCTGGCAGCGCGAACGCGTTGGGCGAATCATCCTGAAATACCGCCACCTCCCATTCGCCGCCGATCTCTTTGATCAACGGCCCGGCTACACAGACGACGTATTGATTCGTTTGCGGGCTCTGATCGATCGGCAACTTTTGTTTCATGTTGACAAAAGCCTTGGAGCCCATGAGAGCGACTTGATCTTCCGGCATCATCATAAATTGGGTGCGCCCCAAAGGCGAGGTCGCGCAGGCCGAGAGGATCAATGCAAAAAAAGCAACCAATAGGATTCTTTTCATGGAAACTCGAAAATATTTTGAGGAGAGCCGATCATAGCCAAACGCGTCACGTGCTATCAATCGGTGGCGGCATTTACACCCGTATCAAATTCGCTGGAGCAACTTACTCCCGTCCCGCCTAAACCGCAGTACCCACTAGGATTCTTGGCCAGATACTGCTGGTGATAAGGCTCGGCGTAGTAGAATTCCGGGGCATCTCGGATCTCCGTGGTAATTCGTCCATACCCATTCCGGCTCAGAACAGCCTGATAAGCTTCGCGGGACGCGACGGCCAAGTCTCTCTGTTTTGGCGTGTAAGTGAAAATTACCGAACGGTACTGTGTGCCAATATCGTTGCCCTGACGCATACCTTGTGTCGGGTTGTGAGACTCCCAGAAGATTTTCAGCAATTCTTGAAAACGGATTTTATCCGGCTCATAGACCACACGTACTACCTCGGTGTGTCCGGTCATCCCGCTACAGACTTCGTCATAAGTCGGATTAGGCGTAACTCCTCCGGCGTACCCGACGGCCGTCACATAAACGCTGGGCACCTGCCAATATTTTCGCTCCGCGCCCCAAAAGCATCCAAGTCCGAAGATGGCGATTTCCGCGCCTTCCGGATATGGCGGCTCCATTCTATGCCCATTGACGAAGTGCAACTCCGGAACCGGCATTTTTTCCGCTCGTCCGGGCAGAGCCGAATGATCGTCGGGCAGTGAAAGTTTTTTCGTAAACATGGAATTTACCCTGCGTTGGTCGGTCAATCAGAAGCTGTCACGAATACCGCAGTACGAGCAGAAATTAGTAGACTACGGACTTTCCCGGCTCAGACGGCATGCATTACATTCCTTTTAAGGTTTTGAATTAGACGATGAGTAAATTCGACAGTTTCCAAAGGTTCGTGTTCGAAGATCTCGGAATACGGGGCGAGCTCGTGCGCCTTGACGCAAGCTGGCACGCTGTACTTGAGCGCCATCCTTATCCCCCGGTCGTTCAGAGTCAACTGGGGCAAGCGCTCGTAGCCGTGGTTTTGCTGTCGGCCACCATTAAGTTCAAGGGGTCCCTGATTCTTCAGGCACAGAGCCGCGGGCCGCTACATACCCTGGTCGCGCAGGCAACACACCAGCGAACCATTCGCGGACTCGCCCACTGGCGCGGAGAAGTTGCCGGAGAAACGCTGCCGGACATCTACGGCCCCGGGCATTTGGTGTTGACGGTCCGGAACGAGGATGCCGAGCCCTACCAAGGCATCGTTGCTCTGGAGGGAAGTGATCTGGGTGAAGCCATCCAGACGTATTTTTCACGCTCGGAACAACTGGCGACTCGACTTTGGCTGGCCGCGGATGAACAGCGCGCCGCAGGGCTCCTTATCCAAGAGCTGCCGGGCAAACAACGCGAGGTTGACGATTGGGCGCGCGTTCAATATTTAGCGGATACGGTTACGGAGGCGGAATTGCTGAATCTGCCCGGCCAAGAGCTGTTGTATCGGCTCTTTAACGAAGAAAAGGTACGCCTTTTCGATTCGGAACCGATCTCGTTCCGCTGCGGGTGCTCTCGGGAGCGCATCGAATCCGTCCTGCATACCCTAGGACACCGCGAAATCGAATCCATTTTGGAGCATGAGGATTCTGTCGAGGTTGATTGTGAATTCTGCAACCGCCACTATCATTTTGATCGGGTCGATATCGGCGGATTATTCACCAACGAAATACGACTCTCGCCTCCGGTGACGCGGCAATGATCGCCCCGACAGCCTGTCAGTTTTCAGGGGGATAAACAAAAAGGGCGCTACCCGAAGGAGTAGCGCCCTTTTTGGCAAAAGGCAGCGGCGAGTTACAGCCAGTAGACAAAAATGAAGAGGCCTAACCACACCACGTCAACAAAGTGCCAATACCAAGCGGCAGCCTCAAACGCGAAATGATGTTCCGGGTTGAAATGTCCGCGGATACTCCGGAACAAGACAACCGTAAGGATAATCGCGCCGATGGTCACATGCATACCGTGGAATCCGGTCAGCATGAAGAATGTCGAACCGTAGATCCCGGAGCCTAGCGTCAGACCCATTTCACTGTAGGCTTCGTGATATTCGACCCCTTGCAGGATCACGAACAGGAACCCCAGTACGACCGTAGCGATCAGACCCTTGATCAGTTGTCCGCGATTATTCGCGAGTAAACCCCAATGCGCCCAGGTCACGGTTCCACCGCTGCTCAGAAGGATCAGAGTATTCAGAGCCGGAACGCCCCAGGCACCCATGGGCTCGAACTCACCGCCTACCTGCCCCGGTCCGTTCGTCGGCCAAATCGCCTGAAAACCCTGCCAAAGATCCCCGGTTGCCCCGGCCGCGAAATTGCCCTCGCCGCCCAACCACGGCACCGAGTAAATGCGGGCATAAAAAAGCGCGCCAAAAAATGCGGCAAAAAAGAATACTTCCGAGGTAATGAACCAAATCATCCCCATTCGGAAGGAACCGTCCACCTGCTGGTTGTACAGCCCGGCGACGCTTTCCCTTATCACCGAGCCAAACCAGCCGGCCATCATGAAAATCACGATGCCCGCCCCAAGCACCATTAAAGTTCCACCGATGCTCGATCCGTTAAGGAAATTAGCGAATCCCACGAGCAAAGTCGTCAGGCCGATCGACCCCACGATAGGCCAGCTCGCTTTATGCGGTAGATAGTATGCGTCTTTCGTTGCCATTACGTTCCCCTGCTTTTGAAATTGTTGATCTTTCTCTCGTCAATTCCGGTTCTTTTCAGTGATGTCGAAAAACGTGTAAGACAGCGTCAGATCCTTCACGTTCTCTGGTATGGACGGGTCAATCACAAATCGAACCGGCATTTCCCGCAATTTGTGCGGTTCGAATTCTTGTTCGGAAAAGCAAAAGCACTCTGCCTTGCTCAGGTATTCCGAGGCTGCGCCGGGAGCGATGCTCGGAATGGCTCGCCCGATCATTTTCTTGTCGGTCGTGTTCTCGCCATAGAACTTAACGGTGTAATACTGCCCCGGATGTATCTTCATCTTGCTTTTTTCAGCCCGGAAAGCGAGAGGCATGTTTTCATTAACCGACGTGATGAATTCGATGGTCAGTTCCCGCGACTGATCGGCCACGTAAGCGGCGTCTTCTGCGACCGCTTCCGTTTTCACTTTCCCATTTAGCCCCGTAAGCTCACAGAACACGTTGTACAGCGGCACCATAGCAAAGCCGAAACCGAACATTCCGACAGCCACCAAGACGATCGACCAAATCAGCCGCGTATTGACTTTTCTGTTCTCTGAATTGTTCACTGGCCGGATGATGTAGTAACTACTTTAAGGATCGCACCTACATAGAGCATCAAAGCGATAACCGCGATGACGATCGCCAGCAGTGCATTCTTTTTTCGGATATCCATAGTTTCTTAAATCGAAGTCCCCGCCTTTTAAGACGGGGACTAATTCGCGCAGGTTCCTATTTAATTTCCGGCGCTGTCGTCCAGGTGTGGTAAGGGGGTGGAGACGGCAGTGTCCACTCCAAACCGTGCTCCTGGGCGCCTTCCCAAACTTCGTCGGTAGCTTTCTCGCCGCCGCGAACGGCCTTGATAATCACGTAGACAAAGATCAACTGCGAGAAGCCGAAAACGAAGGCCCCTACGCTCGACCAAGCGTTAAATTCGGCAAACTGGATCGCATAATCCGGAATGCGGCGCGGCATGCCGGCCAGTCCCACGAAGTGCTGCGGGAAGAACAGCAGATTGACCGAGATAGTCGAGAGCCAGAAGTGCAGCTTGCCCAAACGCTCATCGTACATATGGCCGGTCCACTTGGGCAACCAGTAGTAGGTTGCGGCAAAGAGCGCGAATACCGCCCCCGGCACCAGCACGTAATGGAAGTGAGCGACGATGAAATAGGTGTCGTGATACTGCAAATCCACCGGCGAAATAGCCATCATCAAGCCGGTAAAGCCTCCCATCGTGAATAACACCACGAAAGCTATGGCAAATAGCATGGGCGTTTCGAAGGTCATCGCACCTTTCCACATCGTGGAGATCCAGTTAAACACTTTCACTCCCGTGGGCACTGCGATCAACATCGTTGCGTAGGTGAAATACAGCTCTCCGGCGAGCGGCATGCCAACGGTAAACTGATGATGAGCCCATACGATGAAAGACAGGAACCCGATCGAAGCCGTGGCGTAAACCATCGAGCTATAACCGAACAGCGGTTTACGCGCGAAGGTCGGAATGACCATGGAAATCACCCCGAAGGAGGGCAGAATCATGATGTAAACCTCGGGATGCCCGAAGAACCAGAACAGGTGTTGATAAAGCACCGGATCGCCGCCGCCCGCCGCATTGAAAAAGCTGGTGCCGAAGAACTTATCAGTCAGCAACATGGTCACCGCACCTGCAAACACCGGCATAACCGCGATCAAGAGGAAGGCGGTGATCACCCACGTCCACACGAACAACGGCATTTTCATCAGGGTCATGCCGGGTGCTCGCATGTTGAACACGGTGACGATGATATTGATCGATGCCATGATCGATGAAATACCCAGCAAATGGACGGAAAAGATGGCAAAAGGCAAGTGCGCGCCGCCTTGAAGAACCAAGGGCGGATAGAGCGTCCAACCGGCTGCCGGCGCGCCACCTTCCATGAACAGCGTGCTCGCAAGGAGTAGTAAGGCGAAAGGCAGGAGCCAGAAACTCCAGTTGTTCAACCGCGGTAAAGCCATATCCGGCGAACCGATCATGATTGGGATCATCCAGTTCGCCAACCCCGCGAAAGCCGGCATGACCGCACCGAACACCATGACAAGTGCGTGCAGCGTGGTCATTTGGTTAAAAAACATCGGATCCACGAACTGCATGCCGGGCGCGAACAGCTCGGCACGAATGATCAGTGCCATAGCGCCGCCGACCAGAAACATGATCAGAGCCGTCGTCATGTACAAGGTTCCGATATCCTTGTGATTGGTGGTGAACACCCATCTCAGGATCCCCTTGGCGGGACCATGGTCGTGGTGCTCATCATGAGTTGCCGCTGCTGATGACATAGCATTTCACCTCATCTACTGTTAATCGATTAATGTTGCGACTTAATTTCGGACGGCTGAACCATGTCGCCCTTGTTGTTGCCGAAGGCGTTCCGCTGATAAGTCACCACGGCGGCCGTTTCCGCGGGATTGAGCGAGTCGTCGAATGCCGGCATCATCTCCCCTTTGCCTTTCAGCACCACGTTAAGGTGCTCATTGATCGGGCCCGTCGCAACTGGGCTGTTCTTGATCGCAGGGAAAGTTCCCGGAATGCCTTCGCCATTGACCTGGTGACAACCCGCGCAGCTAGAGTTATAAACCTCCTGACCTTTCGCCATCAGTTCGTCCATGGTGAAACTTTTGGTGGCTTCTGCCTTAACCGATTCGGCCTTGGCCTTCTGCTCGGCGACCCATTGCTTGTATTCCTCATTGGTCTTGGCTATTACGACAATAGGCATGAAGGCATGATCGCGACCGCAGAGCTCGGTACATTGACCGCGATAAACGCCCGGCTTCTCGACCTTGGCCCAGCCGTCCGTTACGAAACCGGGAATGGTATCTTTCTTCCACCCGAGATCAGGCACCCACCAGGAGTGGATCACATCGGCACCCGTGAACAGGAAACGGATCTTTTTGTTGACCGGAATGACCAAAGGATTATCGACGTTCAGCAGATAATTGGGGATCGAGGCGGGATCGATATTTGCGCCTAACTGGCGGGCTTCGTTGCTTTTCGCATCCAGCGAACTGAAGAAATCGATGCCTTCATCGAGATATTCATAACGCCATTTCCACTGATAACCGGTGACTTTTACGGTCATGTCCGCGCCACTGGTGTCATAAGCCTTGACCATGACGCTGGTCGCGGGAACGGCCATAACTAGAAGAATGAGGAAAGGAATGACTGTCCAAACGATCTCGAGTTTCGTGTTTTCATGAAACTGCGCCGGGACCACCCCTTTGGATTTCCGGTGATGCATAATGGAGTAAACCATCATTCCGTACACGCCAACGCCGATCGCCACGCAAATCCATAGGATCAACATGTGTAGATCGTAGATGTCGCGGCTGACCTCGGTGACGCCCGGCGTCAAGTTAAGTGTATAGTCGGCATGAGCCTCCCCCCATAACACTAACCCGAAACCAACAAGCAGTCGTCTTATCTTATTCACGGAGCCCTCTCCTCAGTCTTTAAAGAAATGCCTTGTGTTTAATCACTTGCTATCAAACAAAATCTTTCGCAATTCGCCCGCGAGCGCCACACGCTCTGATTCGACCAAAAATCGGCCGATTTCGACTTCTTTTCCGTGGGAGCGAAAAGACAAGCGGCTTGGGTGCCCCTTTATCGGCGCTTTAGCCCAATCGAGTACCACCCATGCACGCTGGAATCGGTAGTTCTGCTCCGGCGTGCCATAATCTCGCTCTAGTAGTACCGAGGTATCCGTAATCGTAATAACTTCGCGAACCCTACAGCTCCTTAACCCGAGCTTGAAGCAATAGGCCAAAAGAACCCATTCTGCTCCGGAAAAAGGCAATACAAGCCAGGCGCCCATTGATGCAAAGCCCCCCGCGATAACGGCCATCACCAAGGCGATACCCAGCATCAAAAATAGCGCCTGCCGGCTGTTCAGGGATGCGTTCGGCTTCAATACGAATCGCTGGCTGCCGGCCCTAGCATCCTGCTCTGACTCGATCATTTGAACCTCCGACCTCGGCTCACTTCATGAGCCAAAGTAGCCACCCTTAAGCGGGTGCAGAGAGAACCAAAACACCTGAAAAATAGGCCTTCAGCCGGCCCAGCTTAAGCTATGAGAATTTAACGTATGAGCTGAGCGCATGCAAGACATTATCCTTTGCCCAAGTAGGGAAAATATCCTGAGCAAACCCCTCTCGTTCATCGTGAAACGGCAAGGCGGTCAGCAACGGCCAATTGAGCGAATTCTCCAAGGTCTCGAGATTTTCGGCTGAAAATAAAAAATCCCGTTCGATCTGATTGGCGATCCAGCCTATACAGCTCACACCGGAATTTTCTATCGCGCGCTGGGTCAACAGGGCATGATTCAAACAGCCGAGACGCAATCCCACCACCAACAGTACCGGCAGACCGAGTACACGGGCTAAATCAGCCACCCGCTGCCGTTCATTCAAAGGGACCTCCCAGCCGCCGACGCCTTCCACCACCACGCAATCGGCAACCTTCGCCACTTCCTCGTAGGCCCGACGGATATGCTGGAGGTCGATTTCTTGGCCTGCCTTTTTGGCGGCGATATGGGGCGAGACCGGCGGCTCGAAAACGAACGGATTGACCTGATTGTAGTCCAACCGGACTGATGCATTTGCCTGAAGCAACAAGGCATCCTCGTTGACCAACCGGCCATCCTGCAAAAATGCTCCGGCAGCCACCGGTTTCATACCCGCCACGCTCAATCCCGCGCCTTTCAACAGACGCATTAAGCCCACGGTTACGATCGTCTTACCAACCCCGGTGTCGGTCCCCGTCACAAAAATACTGCACGCCTTCAAAGACATACCGCGGGACCTCTGGCATAACCGTAAATGGCCTCAAAGGTGGCCTTTATGCCATCGCCGGCCGATTGGCTTTCATAGGCCGCGACCATGCGCTGCAATGCGCCCTTACCCGTCAAATGGCGCGCTCGGTCGATCGTTACGTTGTGAGCTCCCAAGCCTTTCAGCTCGCGCATCAGGTCGTAAACGGAGTTGTATTCCAACCTATTAATCTCACCGCCAACGTCAAACTCTTGAAATCCGGCTTTTCGCAAAGCGGATGTCAGCGCCGTCGAGTCGCCGAACGGATTGACGTGGGAGTAATCGTCGACCGAAGCCCAAGCCGACCGCAGTTCCCGCAGAGTCGTGGGGCCAAACGTACTGAAAAGAACGATGCCGCCCGGCTTCAAAACACGCGCCATCTCGCGAAAAACGGATTCGAAGCCGGAACACCATTGAATCGCCACGTTGGAAAAAACCAAATCTATCGAACCATCCCGAAAAGGCAGCGCCTCCGCATCGCCGCAAACCAATCGCCCCGCTCCTAGCTCGCTGTACCGCGATCGCGCAAAGCGCAGCATGCCCTCGGCGATGTCCAAAGCGACGAGATCGGCCGCTGGATATAAGTCCATCAACCGTGTAGCCAGATACCCGGTTCCCGAACCGACATCCACAATTCGATCCGGAGAGAGGCTCAAGCGCGATAGGCGGGACAGCAGCCTCTCGCCTACCGTCCGTTGCAAATCGGCCAACCCATCGTAACGCTCCGCCGCGGCACTGAAGGAGCGACCGACCAACCGCTTATCGGGACGGCAGTTGGAGTCGATTTCGCCTGTTTGCAGTAAATCAGCGGCCATCATGTCGAGCAATGAAGTTCGTGACCAGCGAAGCGGTCTCGGCAGGATGAGTAATAAACGGCAGATGCGCCGCCCCATCGATCACATGCAACTCGCTTCGAAAGTTCAGCGCTTGCATGGACGCTCCGGCGGCTTTGGGAACCAAACGGTCACGCGCCCCCAAAATAACTAAGCTCGGAATAGTCAAACGACGCAATGCATCGCGCAAATCGGCATGCCGCAGCAGACTCAATCCGCCGCGTAAAGCAGCCTGGTCGGGCGGTTCGCACTCGGTGACCCGCGCAGCAAGCTCTTTGACCAGCAGCCTTGAGTTCTCCATGCCGAACGTTTGCAGGCCAAGGAAACGCCGAATCGTGCCTTCATAATTTCCTTCCAAGTCCGAGGCAAATTGGGCGAGCAGCGCGGGATCGACACCGGGCCAGTCATTCTCGGCTACGAAACGCGCATTTCCGGCCATTATAATCACGCTCTTGGCGCGGCTCGGGCACCGATCCGCGATATGCAGCACGGGCAGAGCCCCCAGCGACCATCCCAACCAATGGGCATGCTCCGGCGCGATCGTCAGCAAGACATCAGCAAGATTGGTTAGGGAAAAGTCGCCGACATCTCCGCTACGCCCATGCCCCGGGAGATCAACCACCGTGACGCGAACCTTTTGGGCCAGCGTCTCCACGAAATCCCGCCAGACTCCGCTGTGCATCCCCCAGCCGTGCACCAGAACCAAATCGTCACCCTGACCAAAGGTTTCCCAGTACAGCCCTCGCTTCCTCATGCCGAACCACTCACGGAAAACGAGTGATCTGCGGCGATCATCAGCTTATTTTGACGCTCATCGATACCAAGCATCTCGGGCGGCAAATTGGCCAGCGCTTCCAAAAGCCTGTCCACCTGAGCCTCGGTATGCTCCGCAGTAAATGTGAATCGCAACCGCGCCGTACCCGCCGGAACCGTAGGCGGTCGAATGGCGGCGACCAGGAAGCCGGCCGACAATAGAACCTCGCTCGCCCGTACGGCATTCTGGTTGTCGCCCACGACAACCGGCTGAATGGGCGTATCGGATTCCATGAGACGCAGCCCCATCTGCATGGCCCCCGCGCGGAAACGATGCACCAAGTAGTTCAACCTATCCCGCCGCCAGGATTCCTCCTGAACCAGGCGCAGACTGGCTCGGGTCGCTTCCGCCACGGCCGCCGGCAATGCCGTCGTGTAAATGTAGGTACGGCCGCGCTGGATTAGGAACTCGATGAGGTCGGCGCTTCCGGCAACGAAAGCGCCGAAAGTGCCGAATGCCTTTCCGAGGGTGCCGACAAGCACCGGCACGTCGTCCTGAGTCAAACCGAACCGCGCCAAGCTGCCTCGCCCGCCGTCGCCAATCACCCCCAAGCCGTGGGCATCGTCGATCACCTGCAGAGCTCCGCACTGCTTGGCCAAATCCGCCAAAGCGGGAACCGGCGCCAAATCGCCATCCATGCTGAAGATCCCGTCGCTCGCTATGAGGCATCGCTTTCCGGCGGAGGCGCCCAGATCGCTCTTCAATCCGGCAGGATCGGAATGAGGATAACGCTTGAGCCGAGCCCCCGAGAGCCGCGCGGCATCGAGCAGTGAAGCATGATTGAGCCGATCCTCAAAAACATAATCGCCGCGCCCTACCAGGGCAGAAATCACGCCGAGATTGGCCATGTAACCGGTGGAAAACAGCAAGGCGCGATCCCTGCCGGTGAACTCGGCCAACTCCTCCTCCAGCGCATGATGGGCACGACCGTGACCACAGACCAGATGGGCCGCACCGGCCCCGACCCCATAACGCTCGGCTCCCTGCCGGAACGCATTAACGACATCCGGGTGATTCGCCAAGCCAAGATAATCGTTGCTGCAGAAGTTGATCAGTTTTCGTCCGTCGACGATTACTTCGACGCCCTGAGGTCCTTCGATAACCCGGCGCCGGCGGTAAAGCCCCCGTCCTTCGAGTTCGTCGAGTTGGCCGCGCAGCCAATTACGCCACATGATTTTCCAGCGACTTTTGCAATTCTGGAAAAATGCTCAAACCTGGTCTACGTATCCGGACATCCGAAGACCCAAGCGCTGGAAAAGCCGCCTATCGTTCTCGGCCGCCGGATTCTCCGTGGTCAAAAGCTTTTCGCCGTAGAAAATGGAATTGGCTCCGGCGAGGAAGCACAGGGCTTGGGTCTCGTCGCTCATGTCCGTGCGCCCGGCGGACAAACGCACCCGCGACTTCGGCATCAGGATGCGCGCCACGGCGACGGTCCGCACGAACACGAAAGAATCCAGTTTGGACAACCCGGCCAGGGGCGTACCTTCGACCTGAACCAGCATATTGATGGGCACGCTCTCGGGATGTTTCGGCAGATTCGCCAATTCCAGGAGCAACTCGGCGCGATCCTTGTCGCTCTCCCCCATCCCGACGATTCCGCCGCAGCACACGCTGATGCCGGCATCGCGTACGCGTTCCAGCGTATCGAGACGATCCTGGTAGGTGCGGGTCGTGATGATCTTGGAGTAATACTCTTCCGAAGTGTCCAGATTGTGGTTGTAATAATCGAGCCCGGACTGCTTAAGCCGTTGCGTCTGGCCATCGGTCAGCATGCCCAAGGTGACGCAGGTTTCCAAACCCAAGGACTTTACGTTCTCGATCATCTCGCAAACCCGCTCGACATCACGGTCTTTCGGGCTGCGCCAAGCCGCTCCCATGCAAAAGCGCGTGGCGCCCTGCGCCTTGGCCGTACGCGCCGCGCTCAGAACGGCATCCAAAGGCATCAGCTCTTCGCGCTTCAGGTCCGTGTCGTGACGGACACTCTGCGGACAGTAGGCGCAGTCTTCCGAACAAGCGCCGGTCTTGATGCTCAAGAGACTGCTGACCTGGACTTCGTTCGGATCGAAATTTTGCCGGTGAACGGTTTGCGCCCGGTAGACAAGATCATTGAACGGCAGGGCGAATAACGCCTCGACCTCATCCAATCGCCAATCGTGGCGCAGCAGACAATCCGCAAAATACTCGTGGGCCGCTAAATCCACCTGGGACTCTTCTGCTATTTTCATGGCTACTCCGGAAAAGATTTGGGCTGTGGCCGAAACCGGCGATCAAATGCTGTTAACTTCAAAAACCGAAAGACGTGAACAAGTGGCCGAACATTATACAGGATTGGCTCTATCCACCCACCTGTTTGCTATGCGGCGATCGGGGCGGGCCGGGGCTCGATCTTTGCCCGGACTGCCTGCGGTCTCTGCCTTACAACACAATGGCGTGCCCGCGCTGCGCGCTTCCGATCGAGTCGCCGACTCCGCAGGCTTGCGGACGCTGCCAGAAAAAATTGCCGGCTTTCGATTCCGCCTTTGCCCTGTTCCGCTACGACGAACCTGTTCGCCACCTGATCCACTCACTCAAGTTCGGCGCCCGTTATCCTTGCGGGCGACTCTTGGGCACCCTGATGGCGGAAAAGCTGGCGGCACTGCAAGAAAAGCCTTCCGCAATCATGCCGGTTCCCTTGCACCCTAGCCGGTATCGCCAACGCGGCTTCAACCAAGCCAGCGAAATCGCGCGCACGGTATCACGCCGATTGGACATTCCGCTTGATCTACGTAGTTGCTATCGCATCCGATCGACCGCGGCCCAGGCCGAGCTTTCGGCCAAAGAGCGCCGTAAAAACCTGCGCAACGCCTTCGCGGTCAAAACTCCCCTCACACATCAATACGTGGCCATTTTGGATGATGTAATCACCACCGGCGCGACGGTGAACGAACTCGCCGGAGCGTTACGCCGAGCGGGCGTCGCCCGGGTCGACGTCTGGGCTTGCGCGCGGGCCTGACCCGATTTTCAACGATATCGAGAGTTCCGCTTTTGACGCCACGATCCGCTTTTCGCGGGGCACGAAAAACACCCCCGGATTGTTCGATAACATACTGTTTTATTGGGCATCATCCTCATCCATGAAATGAGGGAGGCATTTTTCCGACATCAACCGGTATATCCCCGTAATTCTCGTGGCTTACAGGGTTTTATCACCGATTTGGAACGGTTTATTTAAGACGATTGGTTTGTAAACGATGGGGACGGTGGTTAGAATTCGGGCGTTGTTTCCGCTTTCGTATTGGCTGATCCGCTCACTTTATTTCAAGAATAATGCAACCTTGGGCACCCATCACAATCTTTGCATTCTTTCCTAAGGAACGTGTCGGCTCAATAATCCTTATCGGCTTTTTCTGCGCTCTCATTCTAATTTCCCGCTTTCAGTCCGTTACCGATTTTCCTTACCTCGCGCCCGTCACCGCAGAATTTTCTGCGCAGGAAGAGAATAAGTCCGACCCCCATAAAGATCGGAAGCCATCCGCCGAACATCAGTCGTCCGTCGACGACGATGACGGCCATGACACCGACCGGTATCCGCCCTCTTCCTATCGTTATCTGTTGTTGCGTCCTCATGCGAAGATTCTCGCCACCGGCGAGGCCATAGCTACGGACTGGATTTCCGAACCGACAGTCCCGCCTCCGCGCCGACTCTGATCCATCGCCTTCTGTTTTGACCGGCGGCACGCCTTGATCTGCCGCCTGAGCGTGCACAGCGGATCCGATCCGCCGTGTAGTCGCGCCTTTTGTTCCGAACCCAGAAGCTTGAGGAGATGCATGTTTCAGCGCCGACGGCAATCTTTTTTATATATTTGTGGGCCGCTAGCCTTAGCCGTACTCGGATCGGCTTTGGCCGGCGAGCCTTTGACCCTGAGCCAAATACTTGACCTGACCATCAAGAACAATCCCGAGCTTGTCGCTGCCCGCACCCAAATACAGGGAGCGGAGGGGGATCTGATTACCGCAAAAGCCTATCCCAACCCTGAGCTTCAAGTCGGGGCAGGTGAATCGGTGGCCCGAGACTCGGGCGTCATGCGCGGCGTTTTAGGCGGCGTCGATATCCTCCAGCCTATCGAACTTCCGTTCGTCCGCCGCCCCCGCCGGGAAGCCGGCGAAGCCGGCGTGGAATCGGCCACCGCATCCTACCGGGCCGTCAGCCTCGACGTGCTGACCAGGGCCAAGCAGGCGTTCTACGCCATCCTGAGGCTGCAGGAACTGCTTCGAATGACGGAGTCCAACCGGGAGCTTCTGGCGTCCATACGCGACAAGATCAGGTTGCGCGTCGACGTCGGTGAAGCCTCACGCTATGAACTGGTCAAGGCGGAAGCCGAACTGCTCGGAGCCACCAAAAACCGGGAGAGCGCCGCGTTGCGCGTCGAACAGGCCAAAGCCGCCCTGCGCGCCCTGGTCGGCGGAGCGCTGCCTTCCCAGGTGGAAATCACCGGCGAGTTGCGTTCATCCGAAGAGCCCCCCCTAGATCTCGACAGACTCCGGGACAGCGTATTGCAGAATCACCCGGCCCTGGTCCGGGCGCGCGCGGAAGTCGAGCGGGCGAAGTCTCAGCTGGAGTTGGAACAGGCGCTGCGATATCCCCAGCCGACCCTTAGGACCGGTGTCTACCGGGAGCCCGGCCTGGAGCAGTGGCGGGTCGACGTCAGTCTTCCGCTTCCTTTATGGAACCAGCGACAGGGCCCCATTGCCCGGGCCGCCGCCGAGCGGGCGCGAGCGGACGCTCAAGCGAATCAGCAGCAGTTGAGCCTAATGTACGAACTGGATACCGCGATTACCGCCTACCGCATTGCAAATCAGCAGATCGAGGCCTTCGAATCCGGACTCCTGCGCGAAGCGGAAACTGCGCTGAAAGTCGCCGAAGCCGCCTATCGCCTCGGAGAACGAGGCATTCTCGATTATTTGGATGCCCAGCGCACCTTTCAGGCGGTGCGCGTCGACTATATCAATGCCTTGTTCGACAAGAACGCCGCGCTTCTAGAAATCGAGCGGCTTCGGGCCCAGGAATATCAGGATCAGCCATTATGAAAAAAGTCATCCTTTTCACGCTGCTTGCTCTGGGCGTCTGGCCCGTCTTCGGACAGCAGGAATCCCAAAAGGCCGAGACAACCGCCGAGATTGCCGTTATGGCGCCCCCCTCGTTGCTTCAACGGCTCAAAATCGCGCCGGTCGCATCGGCGGAGATTGGCGAAACCCTTCACCTGCCGGGCCGGGTCATGTTGAACGAGCACCGGGTGGCTCGCGTTGGGCCGAGCGTAAGCGGCCGGGTGACCGATGTCACGGCCTTCGTTGGACAAAACGTGCGGCAAGGCCAGCACTTGGGAACCATCAACAGCACCGAACTGAGCATCGCTCAAGCCGCTTATTTGAAGGCCAAGACTCAGATGAACCTGCGTCGGCTGGCGGTTGACCGGGCGCGCCGGCTGCTGGAAGCCGACGTTATCAGCCGCGCGGAACTCCACGAGCGCGAAAGCGAGCTGACGGAAGTCGAGGTGGAACTCCGGGCCAGCGCCGATCAATTGGCGGTGATGGGGATGAGCGAGGAAGCGATTCGGCGCTTGTCGAGCAGCGGCCAGATCGACTCGGTGATCCCGGTCACGGCCACTCTGTCGGGAACGGTTATCGAACGGGAAATTTCCATCGGCCAGATCGCTCAGCCCGCCGACGACCTTTTCACGGTAGCCGATCTGTCTGAGGTATGGGTGGTCGCCGAAGCGCCGGAGCAGCAAGCCTATCTGGTCGAAACGGGGGGTAATGCCGAGGTGCAAATTCCGGCCCTGCCCGGGCAGAAGATCACCGGCACGGTGATTTACGTGGCGGATATCGTCAATCCCTCGACTCGCACGGTGACCGTCCGCATGGAGGTCAAAAACCCGGAGCGCAAGATCAAGCCGGAGATGCTGGCGACCATGGTCATTCACAGACCGCGAATAACCTCGCTCAATATTCCATCCAAAGCCGTCGTGAGAACCGGCGACCGCGACTATGTCTTCGTACAGGATTCCGAAAACCAATTCATATTGACGCCGGTGTCCCTGGGGCCGGATCTGGGTGGACTTCGCCGGGTGATCGCGGGACTTACCGAAGGACAGCGGATTGTCGTCGACGGCGCATTCCATCTGAACAACGAACGTATCCGCAAGGAACTGGAGTAAGCCATGATCGAAAACTTGATCCGCACCGCGCTCAAGCAGCGGGTGGTGGTTCTGATAATCGCGGTCTGTCTTCTGGCGTTCGGTATTTCGGCGATGCAGCAGCTGTCCGTGGATGCCTTTCCCGATGTGACCAATGTTCAGGTTCAGGTAGCGGCCGAGGTTCCCGGCAGCTCTGCGGAGGAAGTGGAACGCTTCGTGACCGTACCCCTGGAAATCGCCATGACGGGGCTTCCCGGCCTGGTCGAAATGCGCTCGGTGAACCGCAACGCCTTGTCGCAGATCGTCCTGGTGTTTACCGATGAAACCGATGTTTATTTCGCCCGGCAGCTGGTGCTCGAACGCATGATCCAAGCGGCGGACCGCTTGCCGGAAGGCGTCACGCCCATCCTCGGACCGGTTTCCACCGGCCTGGGCGAAGTCTACCAATACACGCTGGAGCGGCCCGACGACGGTGAACGCGCCCTGACCGAGGAGGAACTGACCGAGCGCAGAACCATACAGGATTGGGTGGTGCGCCCCCTGCTCCGCGGCATTCCCGGTGTCGCCGAAATCAACTCGATCGGAGGCTTGGAACGCCAGTACCAGGTCCTTCCCAATCCCGACCGCTTGCGCCACTACGGCCTGACCCTGAAGGACGTCTATACGGCGCTGGCGCTCAACAACGCCAACAGCGGCGGCGGCAAATTGCCGCAATACGCCGAGCAGTACCTCATCCGCGGGATCGGCTTGATTCACAATGTGGAGGATATCGGCAACATCGTCCTCAAGGAAATCGACGGCACCCCCGTCTACATCCACAACGTGAGCGAGGTGCGCATCGGTCATGCGGTGCGCTCTGGGGCCGTCATCAAGAACGGCTATACCGAGGCGGTAGGCGGCATCGTCTTGATGATCCGCGGCGGCAACGCCAAGCAAATCGTCACCCAAGTCAAGGAGCGGATCAATGAAATCAACGAACAAGGGATGCTGCCGGGCGGTCTCAAAATCGTACCGTTCTACGATCGCACCGACCTGGTGGACGCGGCGATCCACACGGTGACCAAGGTATTGATGGAAGGCATCTTCCTGGTGGTGGTAGTGCTGTTCCTGTACTTGGGCGATATCCGCTCCAGCCTGATCGTGGTGGCGACGCTGATCATCACGCCGCTGGTTACCTTCATGGTGATGAACCGCTACGGAATCTCGGCCAACCTCATGTCTCTCGGCGGGCTCGCCATCGCCATCGGCATCATGGTGGACGGTTCGGTCGTGGTGGTGGAGAACGCCTTTCACCACTTGGGCGAGGCCGAAGAGACCGGCGAAAGCCGCAGCTTGATCGTATTGCGTGCCGCTGCCGAGGTGGGCACGCCGGTACTGTTCGGTGTGGGCATCATCTGCCTGGTGTTCCTGCCGCTAATGACGATGACGGGACTGGAAGGCAAGATGTTCGCGCCGCTGGCCTACACCATCGCGATCGCATTGTTCATCTCCCTGATCGTGTCGCTCACCTTGTCGCCGGTGCTGTGCTCTTACCTGCTCGAAGGCGGGGCGGACCACGATACGCGCATCATCGCGTCCATGAAGCGGCCTTATCTGAAGTTGTTGCACTTTGCTTTGGGCAACCCGCTGAAGGTGGTTGCGAGCGCGATCGCTTTGCTGATCGGCAGCCTTTTGCTGTTTCCGTTCCTGGGTACGTCCTTCATTCCGGAGATGAAAGAAGGCTCCATCGTACCCGGCATCAATCGGGTCCCGAGCATGTCGCTGGACGAGTCGATCCGCCTGGAGAGCGAAGCCATGCGCCTGGTGACGGAAGTACCGGGAGTGGCCAAAGCGGTATCGCAGTTGGGACGTAGCGAAAGCCCTACCGATCCGCAACCGGAAAACGAATCCACGCCCATCGTGACGATCAAGCCCCGGGACCAGCTTCCGGAGGGCTGGGATCAGAACGACGTAATGGACGCCATCCGCGACAAGCTCAGCGTCCTGCCGGGCGTGCAGATCGTAATGGCGCAGCCGATCTCGGACCGGGTGGACGAAATGGTGACCGGAGTGCGCTCCGATATCGCCATCAAGCTTTTCGGCGACGAATTGGAGTTGCTGAAGCAAAAAGCCGACGAAATCATAAAGGTGGTCAACTCGATCGAAGGCGCCGCGGACATCCGCGTCGAGCGGGTAAGCGGACAACAGTACCTCACCATCGACATCGACCGCCGAGCCATCGCCCGCCATGGCATCAACGTGGCCGACATCAACGACATCATCGAGACCGCGATCGGCGGCCGCGTCAGCACCGAAATCTATGAGGGCGAGCGGCGATTTTCGGCGGTGGTCCGGTTTCCGGAAAAATTCCGGAATAATCCGCAGGCCATCGGGCAAATTCTGCTGAAATCCCCCAACGGCGCCTTGGTGCCACTAAAAGACCTGGCCGCCATTCGAGTCGTGGACGGACCCGCGCAGGTCAGCCGCGACAGCGCCCGGCGCCGCCTGGTGATCGGCGCGAACGTGCGAGGCCGGGATTTGGGCGGTTTCGTCGCGGAACTGCAAAAAGCCATCGCCGAACAAGTAAAGCTACCGGAAGGTTATTACCTCACCTGGGGTGGACAATTCGAAAACCTCGACCGGGCCATGCACCGCCTGATGGTGATTATTCCCATCACCATCGCGGCAATCTTTTTCCTGTTGTTTCTGCTGTTCAACTCGCTGCGTTTCGCGGCCCTCATCATCCTGGTCCTGCCGTTCGCCTCGATGGGCGGCATCTTTTCGCTGTTCCTCACCGGAGAATATCTATCGGTGCCGGCCTCAGTCGGCTTTATCACCCTGTGGGGCATCGCGGTGCTCAACGGGGTGGTTCTGGTGTCCTACATCAGGAGTCTCCGCGAGGAAGGACTGATCCAGCGGGAGGCCATCATCGAAGGCTGCAAGCAACGGTTTCGGCCGGTGATGATGACCGCCACCGTCGCCATGCTGGGTCTGGTGCCATTCCTGTTCGCCACCGGGCCCGGCTCCGAAGTCCAGCGCCCTCTGGCGATCGTGGTGATCGGCGGGTTGATCACCTCCACCTTGCTCACCCTGGTAGTGTTGCCGACCCTTTACCGATGGTTCGAAGAAAAACGCATCGAAGCGTGAAAGCGTGTTTAAAAGCTACTGCGCGGTTCGCTCGTGACGCTTTTGAAACACGCGCTGATTAAGGAGTCATCATGAAAGAAATCAAAGCCATCATCCAGCCCCAGCGACTGGGGAAGCTCAGAAACGCCTTCCGCCAGATGCGCGGCTTTCCGGGGATGACCGTGAGCCGGGTGGAAGGTTGCAGCCAGCATGACGAACCGGAAGTTAGCCACAGCATACGGGAGGAATTAACCGACTTTTCGCCCAAGGTCCGGGTCGAGATCGTCGCCCCGGACGACAAGGTGGATGAAATCGTCGGGATAATTCTTGCCAATGGTCACACGGGACAGCCGGGTGACGGCATCATTTGGGTCACGGAAATCGGGAACTTTCAGAGGATCCGCATCGAATAGAATCCGCCCCCTTTACGGAAACCGCCTCCGATCAGGCCCGGAACTCCGCCACCACCGGCGCATGATCGGACGGCCGTTCGAGCCTCCTTGGCTCGACATCGATGCGGCAGGCCAGGCAGTTTTCGCCTAATGCAGAACTAACAAGAATGTGATCGATGCGCAGCCCCATGTTGCGACGGAACGCATAAAGACGGTAATCCCACCAGGTGTAGCTCTTCTCGGCCTGTTCGAAACGCCGAAAAACGTCGGTCAAACCCAAGTCGAGCAAGGTGCGAAACGCCTCACGCTCCGGCGTGCTGCACAGAATCCTCTCGCGCCAGGACTCGGGATCGTACACGTCCCTGTCCTCGGGTGCGATGTTGAAATCGCCCAGTACAATCAAGCGCGGGTGACATTCCAATTCAAGGCGCAGGTAATCACGCATCTTGGACAACCAGTCCAGCTTGTAGACGTACTTGTCCGAACCCACCTCCCCGCCGTTCGGCACGTAGAGATTGACGATTCGGCAGCCGGCTACGGTGACGGCAAGAATGCGCCGCTGCGGATCGTCGAAACCCGCCGGATCGGTTACCGGATTGCAGACATCAAGCTTGCTGAGCACGGCCACGCCGTTGTACGTTTTCTGTCCGCTGTAAACCGCCCGATAGCCGGCTTCGGCCAATTCCGCGACCGGAAACTCCGGATCGGTCATTTTCGTTTCCTGAACGGCGAGCACGTCCGGCTGCTCCTGCCCCAACCAATTCAAGACATGAGGCAGGCGCACGCGCAGAGAGTTAACGTTCCAAGTGGCGATTTTCATGGGTACATCGATTTTGTAAGACGGACGTGGCGGCAAAGGATTGCCGACCTACGACTTTGTAGGCTGGAATAAGCGAAGCGTTTCCGGCGTTCCGGCTAGGAAACGCTTACGCCGGTCCATAACAATTATTCCATTCGGCATTCGAGTGAACATTAATTGTAGGGTGGGTTAGCGAAGCGTAACCCACCGATTCGAGGTCACTTGGTGGGTTACGGCCTCGCAGCCTAACCCACCCTACAAAAATTAATTCCTTATTGAAAGCGATTTGGAATTACTCCGTCTTCGCCAACTCCGCAATCTTCTTCTCCAGATTCTTCAGCCGCGTCCACATCTCGTGCAAACGGGGAAACACCGCCATGTTCTTCAGATATTGCTGTAGGGGCTGAGCCGGCCCGCCGGCGTACATGCCGGGTTCCTTGATGCTGTTGTGGAGCCCGGCGCGATGGAGCAGCACGACATCGTCGGCCACGGTGATATGGTCCAAGGTTCCGGTCTGGCCGGAAGCAATGACCCTCTTCCCGAACCGGGTCGACCCGGAAATGCCGGTGTGAGCGCAGAGGATGCAGTCCTCGCCGATTTCCACGTTGTGCCCGATATGGCAGAGGGCATCGACCACGGCCCCGGAGCGGATGATGGTGGCTCCGTAGGTGGCTCGATCGATATTGGTGTTCGCGCCGATCACCACGCGGTCCTCGATGATGACCTTGCCGGTGTGCGGGATGCGGTAATTGCGGCGACGCTCGTCCTGGGCGAAACCGAAACCTTCGGAGCCGATAACGCAGCCCGCCTTCAAGATGACGTTGGCGCCGATCTCGCACTCGTAGCCGACGGTGCAGCGCGGGTGGATCACCGTCTCTCGCCCGATTTTCGCCTTCTTTTCCACCACGGTGTTCGCCATGATGACGACGCCGGGCTCCAGACTCACCTCCGCGCCCAATACGACACCGGGGCCGATCACGGCATCGCCGGGAACCGCGACGCTCTCATGAATCACGGCGGAAGGGTGAACCCGCGGCCACTCGACATCCCGCACATCGCGGTCGGCATAGGCCTGCTTGAGCAGCGCGATGGCCAAGCGAACGTTCGGCGCGACCAGCAGAGACACCCCGGCATCGGTCAATTCCGCGGCAATCGCCTCGGTAGACACCACCGCGGCAGGCTTTAGTTCGCGTACTTGGGGAAGATATTTCACATGATCCACAAACACCAAATCCCCGGGCGCGCAGTCTTCGATAGGCGCAAGGCGGCGGATAGCTTGATCCGGTCCGCGGTGATCGACGATCAAACCCTGAGCCTTGAAACGTTCAAATACTTCCGAGGCGAGTAAATTCATAGATAAATCCAAATACTTGAAGTTGATCGGAAATAATAAGAAGCCGGGAAAGGGCGGGCAACCCCTTTCATCGTGCAGGCTGCCGGCAGCCGGCCTTGTTCGGATCTGCCCTAGATCCGTTCAGGTGCGTCTACACTTAAGTTTTAGCGAGGATGTATTACAGTTCAAATTGTAGAAGCGTGGAGACGCTAAAGCCATGTGGTCCCGATCCGCCAATTCTTCAACTTCTTTCAAAGAAAAGCGGCGTCATAAACGCTTGCCGGCCTCTCAGCAAGCCACGCTTAAGCTCGGCGAAATGGCGGAGCTCCCCTGCGAAATTCGGGACTATTGTAGAGGCGGAGTCTTCTTGCATTTGCCGGATGAAGGCGCGACGCTCAGAGCGTTACGAGACCGGACGAGCGAAACGGTCGAGATTCGCTTCAAACCGCAACAAGAATCGAACGGAAAAACGCTTTGCCTCCAAGGGCGCATCGTCAGGATATCTCAAGCCGGTGCGGGCGTCTCCTTCGCGGAGCCGTTGTCCGCCCAAAGTTTGCTTGCCCTGAGCGAGCTGGCGAAAACGAATGTAGCGCTTGCCTCACAAAACCAATCGAAAGTCGAAGGCTCGGAAATCAACCGGTCCTGCCTTCAGTCTTTGGGAGAGCGCCTGCCCGAAATCACGCGGTACTTCCTTAGCCAAATCGAGCCAGCGCTCATCCAGGCGGCGTCGAGCGCCAAAACCGACGCGGAACAGGCCGCTTACTTCGATGCCATCACCACTTTCAAGAAATCCCAATTCATCGAAAGCGAGTTTACGGCGAAAGCCTTGGCGCAGGCGCAGAATTTCGCAGTTCCCGAAAACGTCGGCGACTCCCCCTCCAAAAGCCAAACCGAACTCTCATTGGTGGATACGAGCGAGTTCGAGGATTGGCTGAACCTTGTCAGCGCAATCGGAAAAATCGAAGCCACCTATCACGCCGAATTGCAGAGCCTGGAACATCGTCTCAGCCGAATAGCGCCGCACCCTATCCATAGGAAGAACAATCCCTATGGACCGATGGCCTTGGGCTTCGCTTTCGGTCAGATCATCAGTACGCTGCCATTGGCCGATCAGGCAAAGAAAGTGGCCTACGAGGTCTTCGAAAGCGCGCTTCGTGATTCGATGGGACAACTGTATTGCCGGCTGGGTGAACTGACCGCCCCGCTAGACGCCAAACCGAAGTTGAGACGGGAAGCTCATGCCGCGAGACCCAATACTTTATCCGAGGGCAATCCCGCCCCACGCGTTAAAACCGATAGCCCTCCCACACAGACGGACAAAGCGCAACTCACGGGCAGCGCTTCCCGAAGCCAATATCCGCTTCATGCACTCCGCGCACCCGCCTCGGCGGTATTCGCCGAGCTAAGCCGATTACCGGGCGCCCATATGACGCAAACCAGCCAGTACGCTGAAAGCTCTACATGGAGCGAAAGGACTTCACAGCTATTGTCCGATTGGGGAACCTCCCAACACCGACTCGACAATCAACATGTCCAATCTCTGAATTTCCTCGGTGCCGTTCTCGACACCGTGCAAGCGGATAACTCGATTGCCGCGGGCGTAAAACCTTTCTTGCAAAAACTGCAGCTTCCTTTAGCCAAAGCCGCCATAAACGATCCCGCACTCTTGGATGCCGATACTCATCCGGTACGCCGGACTCTCGATCTGCTCGACCAACTCTCGTTGGCAGCGGATGAAAACGGGATGATGGACGAAAAGGTCACGCGTCTATTGAGCGAACTGACCGAGCGCATTATCAACGAGGGCAAACAGGACCCGGGCGTATTCGAGAAAGCACGGCAGGCGCTTGAACAACTGACGGCCCCGTTGCAGCGGGCCAAAACGCTTCGAATCGGACGACTACAGGAAGCGTGCGAAGGGAAACAACGCATCGATAGCGCACGCCGTACGGTAGACCGGGAAATCGCCTGCCGTATCAATGGGCGGGTTGTCCCGAAAGCCCTCTTGAATCTGATCGAGACCGGCTGGCGGCAATGGCTGGTCTTGATTTGCTTGCGTCAGGGCCAAGAAAGCAAAGAGTGGCAGGACGGAATCGCGGCCATGGATCAACTGTCGAGCTGGCTGAATCCCGAATCCGCCGCTCCGCCCGATCTTCTGAAGGCACACGAACTGATTGACTTTATCGATGAACGATTAGCGTCGGCGGGTACGGATCAGGCTGCCCAGCGCGCCATTACCGATGAGTTGACAGCACTGCTGATCGGCACCGGACAGCCCAAAGAACGGGGGCGCCCGCAACTCGTATCGGTGCCTCACGACGCCCTTCCCGGAGCTGCCGAGCATCGAATGGACGCGCGGGTGTCCGAACGAGTTAGGCCATTTCGAGTGGGCGACTGGCTGCAAGTAAGTCTCAAGCCAGGGAGTTCCATTCCGCTACGCTTGACCTGGATCGGCGAGAATCCGGCCCGTTATGCGTTTGCCAACCGCAAAGGTGTCAAGCAACTGGAATTGACTGCCGAAGACTTCGCCCGATACCTTGAGGAGAACCGGGCCAGCCCGATCGAGAATCTAGAGCTTCCCCTCGTCGAACGAACCGTCAGCACCTTAATGCAAGCGATGCAGGACCGGCTGCACCATCAGGCGAGCCATGACCCCACTACAGGGTTACCTAATCGCAAGGAATTCGTCCGCCAGCTCAACCGTCATTTCGCTGCCCAGAAAGGCGGCGATGAGGAATACATCTTGTGCATCATGGAAATCGATCAGCTGCGGGTCATCAACGGTTTGTGCGGAATGGAGGCAGGGGATCTTCTGCTGAGCGAGTTCGCCGGCCTGATCAAACAACAAATCGGTCACGATGAGCTTCCGGCGCGCCTTGGCGACAATAACTTCGGGGCTTTGCTACGCTGCGGATCAATCGACGAAGGTTGCCGCCGAGCCGGGATACTGGTCGATGTTATTCGGCAATACCGGTTCAAGTGGGGCACGCGCAGTTTCTCCTGTGGCCTGAATATCGGATTGATCCGGTTTTCGGAGCGGTTCGGCGGCGTCGGATCGATCTTAAAGAATGCCGATGCAGCGTGCATGGCAGCCAGGGAAAAAGGAGGCAATCAGATCCAGGTTTACATGGAGGACGACGAAACCCTCAATGCCCATAAACAGTTGATGGAATGGGCAGGCCGCATCGATCGCCTGCTGGCGGAGAACCGAATGTTCGTGCGCTGCCAAAAAATCGAGCCGATTGTTGGGGAAAACAAGTCGGCTTCGCATTATGAAATTCTTTTGGGCGTTAGGGACGAATGCGAAAGAGTTGTGCCACCGGGCGAGTTCGTGTCAGCCGCCGAGCATTGGAAGCGCATTACGGAGATCGATCGTTGGCAGATCCAGTCCGTGTTTAGATGGATCCGGAACCATCCCGATCAATTTGCGGCCATTGGCGGATTCTCCATCAACTTATCCGGCCAATCGCTCAATAGCGCCGAGTTCCTGGACTTTTTGCAGCCGAAGCTTGCCGGAGCAGACTGGCCGTTGGACAAAATAACCTTTGAAATCACTGAATCTTCTGCGATCGTCGAATTTGCGCAGGCCGAATACTTCATCCGCAAAATCAAGCGCTATGGGTGCAAATTCTCTCTGGACGATTTCGGCAGCGGCTTTTCATCCTATGCCTACCTCAAGAACCTCCAGGTCGATTATCTCAAGATCGACGGCTCGTTCGTCAGAGATATGGCAAGCAATGACGCCGATTACGCCATGGTCAAATCGATGAATGAAATTGGCCATTCGCTTGGAATAAAAACTATCGCCGAATATGTCGAGAACGACGCCATCCTAGAGAAACTTCGCGAAATCGGCGTCGATTACGCACAGGGATATCACATAGGCAAACCGATTCTTATTGAAGATTTAGTGTAATATGGCCATCCGCCTCTGCCGGAAAAGTAAAAAAATTTCGGCACCGATCCGGCACTTTTAGATCTTTTAAGGTCTAAGGCGCTTTGCCTTATTCGAGAGAAGACTTTGGCCATTGCATCGCAACAGCTAAATCAGCCGGCAATCTGCCCGGAAACTGTTACGGAACGCCCTTACGAGCGTTTTGCCGATGAACTCGTCAAGCGCGGGAAGGTGCGCGAGGCAGAGATCCACCGCGCAAAACGCTTGGCGGCACAAACCGACGAGCAGAAGCTGCCGGCGCTTCTGGTCAGGCTGGGCGTCGTTTCCGAGCGCGACACGGCGGAAATTTTGGCCGAGGTCGGATCGCTGCCCTTGGTGTCGCCCACAGACTATCCGGACACATCCCCGCTTCCCGATACCTTGGCCGTCCGGTTCCTCAAAGAAAATCACGTGGTCGGCGTTGCCGCCCAGGATAATGAATTTGTCGTGGCGGTTGCGGACCCGTTCGACCGCGAGCTATTGGCCGCCCTCACCCTGGCCTGCGAAAAACCCGTGCGCCCCTATGTGGGACTGCCCTCCGAGATCGACCGCGCGCTCGAACAGCAACTCGGCTCCGGCAAGACCCTTATGGGCCAAATCGTCGAGGATTTGGGCAGCGACGAAGAAATCGACGAAGCCGACGTGGAACACCTCAAGGACCTGGCCTCCGAAGCGCCGGTGATCCGGATGGTCAACCTGATCATGCAGCGGGCGGTGGAATCCCGGGCATCCGATATTCACGTCGAGCCGTTCGAAGAGCGCCTCAAGGTCCGCTTCCGGGTCGACGGCGTGTTGCGCGAGGTGGAGGCTCCGCCGGTCCGATCCACCGCCGCCGTCATTTCGCGCATCAAGATCATGGCCAAGCTCAATATCGCCGAGCGCCGGCTTCCCCAGGACGGGCGTATCAAGCTGCAAGTGCAGGGCAAGGAACTCGACCTGCGCGTCTCCACCGTACCGACCATGTACGGCGAAAGCGTGGTCATTCGCCTATTGCACAAGGAAAGCATCGCCTTCGACTTTTCCTCCCTCGGCTTCGAGGGCGCGATGCTCGATCGCTTCCTGGATGTGCTGGCGCTGCCCCATGGCATCATCCTGATCACGGGACCCACCGGCAGCGGCAAAAGCACCACGCTTTACACGGCGCTGCACAAGCTCAATACGCCCGAGCGCAAAATCATCACCGTGGAAGATCCGGTGGAATATCAGCTGGAGGGCGTCAACCAAATCCAGGTCAAGCCTCAGATCGGACTGACCTTCGCCAATGCGCTGCGCTCGATCGTCCGGCAAGACCCTGACGTCATTATGATCGGCGAAATGCGCGACCTGGAAACCGCCCGCATTGCCGTGCAATCGGCACTCACCGGCCATTTGGTGTTGTCCACGCTGCACACCAATGATGCCGCAGGCGGCGTGACCCGCCTCATGGACATGGGCTTGGAGGATTACCTCATCACCTCCACCGTGAACGGCATCCTGGGACAACGACTGGTGCGCCGCCTCTGCCCGAATTGCCGCGAATCCTATCCCGCAATGACCGAGATGGTCGAAGAAATGAGGCTGGCAAGGTTCACCGCCGACAGCCCGGTAGTTCTCCATCGGCCCAAGGGCTGCGAGGAATGTGATGGAACGGGCTACCGGGGCCGCCTCGCGATCCAGGAGTTCCTGGTCATGAGCGATGCCGTCCGTCGTCTGGTGATGAACCATGCCCAATCCCGCCAGATCGAAGAGATGGCCTTGCAAGAAGGTATGCACACCATGTACGAGGACGGCTTGCGCAAGGCCGTCATGGGTCTGACCACGATCGAGGAAATTCTGCGCGTGACTTCGGATAGCTAAGGATTATGACTCTTTACATCTACAAGGCCGTGGACCGGGACGGAGAAACGGTGGAAGCGGAACGGGAAGCCGCCGACGAAAGCACCTTGATCATGGCCTTGCAAAACGAGGGCTTTTTGCCGATCAGGGTTTCGCCGGCAAAATCGCGGCCGTTCGCCTGGTTGAATCTGGGGCGCAACAAGACTCGGATTTCCCAGAAACAAATCGCCCTGTTCACGCGCGAACTGCTGACTTTGCTTCACGCCGGGCTGCCGCTCGATCGGGCGCTGACCGTGTTGCTTGAACTGACGGCGAATGATCCGGCATTGAACGGTCTAATCGCCAAAGTGCTGGACTCGGTCAAAGGCGGAGCACAGCTGTCCGATGCACTGGAAGCCCAAGGCGGAGTTTTCTCGCGTTTCTATCTCAACCTGATCCGCGCCGGCGAGGCGGGCGGCGCACTGGAACAGGTACTGGAACGTTTAACCGATTACCTGGAACGCTCCAAGGAGCTTCGCGATACGGTCACCACCGCGCTGATCTATCCCGCCATCCTGGTCACCATGGCGGTTTTGTCGTTGCTGCTGCTGTTAACCTTCGTGGTGCCGCAGTTTACCGAGATGTTCGAATCGGCCGGCAAGGATCTCCCCGTACCGACCCAGATCGTGATCGGCGTGGCCGGGGGATTGCGATCCTACTGGTGGGCATTGCTGGTTCTGGTCGTAGGCGTGACCAGCTATTTCCGCTATCAGTTCGCGGACCCGGAGCGTCGGCGGGTATGGGATGGACGATTGTTGAACCTGCCCTTGGTCGGAGACCTGATCCGGAAACTCGAAGTCGCCAGTTTCAGCCGCACCCTGGCGACCTTGCTCGCCAACGGCGTCTCCATGCTGGCGGCGCTGACCATCGTCAGGGAAACGCTTGGAAACCGGGTTGTCGCCGAAGGGGTCGGCGTGGCCGTGGAAAGCCTGAAGGGTGGCGGAAGCCTGTCGGCGCCCCTGATCGAGATCGGCCTGTTTCCCACCCTAGCCATGCAGATGATCAAGCTGGGCGAGGAATCCGGCCATTTGGCCGAGATGCTGGAGCGCGTCGCGGTCACTTACGACAAGGAGATCAAGATTTCCGTACAGCGACTGTTGGCGCTGCTGGAGCCCGTTTTGATCGTGGGCTTGGGCATCATGATTGCCGGAATCATCATTTCGATTCTGATGGCGATCTTGAGCGTCAACGATCTCGCCTTTTAACGCCTTTTTTCACAATTCATCCTTACACTAATTCGTTTTACTTATGAGTCGTACCGTTATGCAAAAACATCGACGCCATATCCGCGCTCAGCGCGGCTTTACCCTGATCGAACTGCTGGTCGTGCTCGCCATCATCGGCTTGTTGGCCGGGCTGGTCGGGCCTCAGGTCGTTAAACATTTAGGAGAGTCCAAAACCAAGACTGCTCGCCTGCAAATCGAGGAACTCTCTTCCGCGCTGGACATGTATCGATTGGATGTGGGCCGCTACCCGGCCACGGACGAGGGTCTCGCGGCACTCATCGAGCAACCTAGCAACGCAAAAGTTTGGAACGGCCCCTACCTCCGCAAGAAAAAGGTTCCGGCCGATCCCTGGAACAATCCTTACCATTACGCTTCCCCCGGCCAGCACGGCAAATTCGATCTTTTCACCCTGGGGGCGGATAACACCGAGGGCGGCGAAGGCGAGGACCAGGACATCGCGAGCTGGGAGTAAGTAAACGTGTCGTTCGAATGCCTTCGGCTTGAAAATCGGCTACGGGCGAGATTCACGAAATGCATTTCGACGCCGGGCATCCCGTAGCTTCGGATGCCCCACTCGGGTGACCATGCATAAGGTTCACCGTCCGCACGCGTTCCTCCCCGCCCAGACCGTCAGACCCTCCCGGTCATCTGGATTTACGCTGCTGGAGATGTTGTTGGCGCTGTTCATAGCGGCCGCTCTAACAGCCGTGGCGGTACCGAACGTCACTCCGCTGCTGACCCGCTCCCAGCTCACCGCAGCCACGCGAGATGTCGCATCCGGTCTACGGTACGCGCGAGGCCAGGCGCTTAGTGGAGGGCATGAGGCAACGTTCGAGCTGGATGTGGATCACAGAATCTATCGGGTCAGCGGTCGCCGAAAAAACTTTTCATTACCCGACAGCGTCCACCTCAGCCTTTACACCGCCGAGAAGGAAGCCGGAGAAGAAGGGGTCGGCAACATCCGTTTTTTTCCGGACGGCTCATCGACCGGTGGGCGCGTTACTTTGGAAGCGGCTGGGAAAAAGCGCCTGGTGGATGTCAATTGGCTCACCGGAGAGGTCGTGATCCGTGAGGAATAGTGTCGGTGTCCGCCAGAGCGGATTCTCCCTGCTCGAAATCCTGGTCGCTTTCGCCATACTGGCGCTAGCCCTGGGCGTGCTGCTGCGCATCTTCGGCGGCTCGGGGCGTGTCGCGGGACTCGCCGACAATTATGCGCGCGCCGTGGTGATTGCCGAATCCCTGCTCGCGGCGGCCGATGTGGAAACCCCTTTGCAGCCGGGTGAAACAAGCGGCGAAATCGACGCGCTTTTTCACTGGACGATGCGCGTAAGCCCCTATCAAGGCGAGGAAGATATCTCATTTGCCGAGAACTTGCCGATCGCGCCTTATCAGGTGGAGCTCAGCGTAGAATGGGGGGACGGCGACGAACGACGCTCGTTCGAGATGACGACCCTGAGGCTGCTGCCTAACAAAACGGGGATCACCGGCTTTTGATGATGACCGCATACAAACAGCGGACCAGCTCCGAGCTTGTGAAAAAACCGTCGCGAGCGGCCCAAGTCCGCGCCGACAAATCGGCAGGGCGAGACGCAATGCGGCGAGCGGGCAGGCCAGGGAAGGACTGCCCCGGACTCGCGGGCGAAGCCGGACGGCGTAGCGCGGCGAGGCCGATTTGCACAGCGGAGCTGCCCAGAGGGTGCCGAACAGGGAGTGTGCGGCATGACCAATCGGCAGGACAAGCCGATTGGCACGGCAAAGCCGCCCGCAGGGTGCCGGGCATGGAAGCCCGGCATGAAAAGCGCAGGCGTACAAGCGAGTACGTTGAGCATCGCAGGTGCGGAATCGGGACGCGCAGCAGGTCTTTTCACAAGCTCTCCGGCTTTACGCTGATCGAAGTCCTCATAGCCACTACCCTTCTTGGCGTCATGATGCTTTTGTTATTCGGCAGTCTGCGTATCGGCGTAACGAGCTGGGATAGCGGCGAAGACAAGATGGCGCGGGCAAGCCGGCTGTTTCTTGTGCAAAACTTCTTGCGCAACCACATCGGAAGCGCTTTGCCTCTGGTTGAGATGGAAGAGTCCGAAGGCTCCGGCATTTCCTTAAGAGGCGGGGAAGACTGGCTCGAATATGTTTCCACATTGCCGCCCCAGGTCAGGTCGGGCGGCCTTTATCGCTTTAGATTATATGTCGCCAAAAACGGGCATCAGAACGACCTAAAGCTCGCCATGCGGCCCTATGTCTCAAATCAGGATTCCACCGAAGCGGCCGAGCCGATCGAAGACGTCTTATTACTGGAGAAATTGGATAAACTCACACTTTCCTACCTGCCGGAAAATCTCCAAATCGGCCAACAGAATAATCCGACCTGGCTTCGGGAATGGCAACAAGCCTTGCTGCCGATGCTGATTCAGGTACAAATCGAGCCGGAGGACGAAGAACCTTGGCCTACTTTAGTGATCGCGCTCAGAACTCATAGATAATACCTATGGCGTTCCACCCCCGAGTAGGGCAACAGGGCGTAGCCCTGATTTTGGTGCTCTGGATATTGGCCTTGATGACCATCATGGCGGGCAGCTTCGCGTTGTCGACCCAGCGGGAAACCTCGTTGGTGACCAATGCTCGGGAACGAGCCAAGGCAGTGGCCTTGGCCGATGGCGGCATACACTATGCCATGTTCATGCTAAACCTGCCGAATGTAACCGAGCGTTGGCATGGAGATGGCACTCCCAATCGATGGGCATTCAACGGTGTCCCCATTGAAATACGTATTTACGATGAGGCGGGGAAAATCGATCTCAATGCCGCCCGCGAATTGACGTTACGAACTATATTGGCGAAATTAATCCAGAATGAAGATCAGGCGGTAAAATTGACGGATGCCATTTTGGACTGGCGCGACGGTGATGATACGAAGCGCCTCAATGGGGCGGAATCCGCCGAATACCGCGCCGCCGGGCTCGATCAGATGCCGCAAAACCGCAACTTTCTTGTGTTGGAGGAACTCCGTGGAGTTTTGGGGATCACACCCTCGCTCTACCGAAAACTGGAGCCCTTATTCACCCTTTACACCAATGTCGATGGTATCAACCCGGCAAAGGCATCGAAAAGCGCTTTATTGGCATTGATGGGCGAGAACAGCCAGGCGGTGGACGCCTTCGTCACCGCTCGGGAAGCAGGGGACGAGAACATACCGCCTCCGCCGTTTCCACCAATCCCCGGAGTTCGATTCCACGCGTTCGGGGATTCGGTTTACACGATTCGCGCCCAACCCGCATCGCGGAACCATTCCGAACCGCCGGCTACGGCGGTCGTCAGACGGGAAGCTAGACGCCCGGGGGGAATCCCCTTTGTTTTCCTGAGATGGAAGCCGCAAACAGCCGGCGTAACGGCTGATCAATAGTACACATGCTGAAACTCGATACGCCGATCAATCTCGATGTCGCCAGATTTCTCCACTGGTGGCGCGGCGAGTTGTCCTTTCTCGTCCCTGCGAGATTGAGAAAACTCTTAGGCAAGGCCAGCGAATACCTGGTATTGACGAAAGACGACGATGGCCTGAACGCGGTTTACCACGACGACGAAGGAATCCGTCCGCTGGGCCATTTCACCTTGGACGATGGCGGCAGCCGGAAACGGGAACGCCTCCTGGAAAGCATGCCGACCCTGACGGAGGCGAAAGTCCTCCTGAGATTGACCCCCGGCCAGGCCATGCGGAAGACGCTAAAGCTTCCGCTGGCGGCGGAAGAGAATTTAAGCCGGGTGGTGGCGTTCGAAATGGATCGCCTGACCCCCTTCAAGAGCGACCAGGTTTATTACGCGGCGCGCCAGCTGGAGCGATCGCCGGCAACCCGCCAGATCACGGTGGAACTCATCTTGACCCCGCGCAATAAACTGGATGCCTTGCTGGAAGAACTGGCCGTTTGGGGCTGGCGGCCGAACATCGTGGACATGGCGGGCGACTCCCCGCTCGGCGCCTACGATTTGTTGCCCGAGAAGTACCGGTCGCCGCGAAACCCATGGCCTTACAGGATTAATTTGGCGCTGGCCGCGTTGATCGTTTTGCTCGTGATCGTGTTGGGCGTTCTGCCGATCTGGTCCAATCGCTCGCTCGCATTGGACCTGGAGCAAGAGGTAAAAAAGGCTAGCAAGACCGCAAAAGAAGTCGAGTCCTTGCGCCACGAGATGGAAGATCTGGTGCACCAAACGAGATTTCTTCAGCAAAGGAAGCGCGCAGAACCGGCCATGGTGGATATGCTGCAGGAGTTGACCGACGTTATGCCCGATCAGACCTGGCTCAACGGCTTGCAGTACCGAGACCACCGGCTCGTCATACAAGGACAATCGCCGTCCGCTTCGGCTTTGATCGAACTGATCGAGGCGTCGCCCTTTTTCCAAAATACCAGTTTTGTATCACCGGTAACGAAAGACACGGCCAGCGGGCTGGAACGTTTCCAGATCGCCAGCGAGGTCGTCAACGGGAGGTTTTCTGAAAAACCGGCTTCTTCTGAATAAGCCCCGGCTCCTGGCCCTCGGATTGCTCGCCGGCATCATCGCCGTGCTCTATCTGGCGGCGATCGCTCCGGTAGTCGATCTTGCCCGGGAATACGGCGAATCCGTCGACGATTTGCGGTTTCGCCTGCAGCGCTACCAAAAAGTCGCGGCGGAAAAGGACAATTTGCTCGCAAGCCTAGAACAGATCAAGGCCGCAGGACAGCAAGACGAGCGCTTTATCGCACGTGACTCCGCCGCACTGGCTTCCGCCGATCTGCAGTCGATGGTCAAGGAAATCGTGAGTCAGGCCGGCGGCGAACTGACCAGCACCCAGGTGATACCCGAACGGAAGGAAGAGAATTTCACCCGAATTTCCGTAAAAGTACGCGTGAACGGCAGCACCAATGTGCTGCGCGACGTTTTGCATAGCATTGAATCCTCAAAGCCCATGCTGTTCGTGGAAAACCTCAATATACGGCCGATTCGGATGCCTCGCAATCCGGCGGCCAAGCAGTCCCAGCCGGTCGACAAGCTGAGCGTGGATTTCGACGTCATCGGTTACATGCAGGCCAGTTAAGCCATGAGCAAATGGTCCCGCGATAATTTGTTAACCTTGATTCTGGCCGGCGTTACGGCCTTGCTGCTCATCGGCGTCGCCATCGAATCGGCCGTATTGGAAGACAAGCGGTCAATCGCGCCGGTTTCTTCGGAAAAAGCCTCGAATTCGGAAGCAACCGAAACGGTCGATGCCGAGGATGTTGAGCTGCCCGATATTCAGGAATACGAAGCGATCGTCCAGCGTCCGTTGTTTATGGAAGGCCGCCGTCCCGGCGCGGAAGGTGGGGAAACGACAGCCACGACTGCACAGGATACGCCGTTGACGGTGAAGCTGATGGGGGTCGCTTTCTCTCCGTCGGACAAGACCGCGCTTTTCGTAGACGCAAAAGGCAAGTACAAGCGATTGAAGAAGAACGGCTCAATCGACGGTTGGACCCTGGTCGATTTCGGCCAGGACAGAGTGACGCTGCAGCAGGGCGATGAACAAAGGGAGCTGATGCTGCTTAAACCCAAACCCAAGACGGCACCGGGTCAGCCCCAGCAAACACCGCAGCAGCCGGCCCCCCCGCCGAGACCGGTAACGCCTCCGCCGCCTCCGGTGGAAGAAATAAGCGAAGAAGCCGAAGTTATCGAGGAAGAAGAAACCGTCGACGAAGAAGCCGTTACCGAAGAAGCCGAGTAACCGGATCAGTAATAGAATCCTCGCTAATAAAACAGGCCGCACGGAGCGCCAACTATTGCTAGCGGTTAACACACTGTGCCGCACTCGGAAAGTGAAATCTTTATTTTCGCGTTCCTGCTCGAAAAACATCAGGATGTCGGTTTTTCGAGGTTTCACCTAAGAAGCCAAAGACGAAAAGGGTCTATGCACAAAACAACAAGTCGATTCGTAATTGCACCGCTAGTGGTTGCCTTGGGGTTTTCCGGATGCGAATACATTAAGCCATATGCAACCAAGCCGCCGTCCTTACCGGAGAATTTAACGGGCGAAGGTCGGAAAGCCGAGACTACCGTTCCGGTGCAAACCGAACCGCTCGTCCAGGAGCCGCCGAGACCGCCCGAATACTACCCTCCCTCCGGTAGCGTGATCGGCCCCGGCGCGCCTGTCGAGAAACGGCCTGCGAAAGAGGGAAAATACACCCTGAATTTCGACGATGCCGATCTGGGGGAAGTAGCCAAAGTCATACTGGGCGACATGCTAAGGGTTAACTATGTTTTAAGCCCCAAAGTGGCCGGTAAGGTAAGTCTGCAAACGACCCGCCCCTTGGCCGACGATGAACTGCTTCCCACCCTGGAAATGCTGCTCAAGATGAACGGAGCGGTATTAATCCGGGACAAAGGGCTCTACCGCATCGAACCGGATGCCACTGCGACCGCCGACGCACCGGGCGCGCGACTGGGAGTCGCTGGCCAGACGCTGCCTGCAGGCTATCAATTGCGGGTAGTGCCTTTACGTTACGTGGGCGTGCAGGAAATGCAAAAGGTCATTGAGCCCATGATGCCGCCCAAGTCCATCATCCGCGCCGATGAAAGCCGGAACGTCATGGTCTTGGCGGGAACCAGCGAGGAACTAGAGGGTGTGCTCGAAACGATCCGCATGTTCGACGTCGATTTCATGCGCGGCATGTCGGTTGGACTGTATCCCCTCAAAAACGTCGAACCCGCGACGATAGTGGAAGAACTCGACAAGGTGCTGGGGGATACGGCCAAAGGCCCGCTGGCTGGCGTAGTCCGCTTGTTGCCTATCGAACGGCTCAACGCCGTCTTGGCGGTGACCCCCCAGCCGCGCTATCTGGACGAAGTGGAAACCTGGGTGGAACGACTCGACCGCTACAGCAGCACTCGGGCAGGCGGGGTCCATGTCTATCGGGTACAGAACGTGGACGCCGTGGAACTGGCGGAAACATTGTCCAATATATTCGGCGGAGGCGCGGGGCAGCGGCGGGCGCCCGGTCCCTCGCTGGCACCGGGCATGCAGAGTACGACCATCGGAGGTGGCGGGAGCGGAGGTTTCGATCAAACCGGCGACGGCATCACATCCGACACCGGATCGGTGGGAACCTTGGGCGGCGGTACGGGAAGCTCGCTCGGCAGCACCACCTCGACGCCGAGCCGCTTCGGCTCCACGGCGGGAGGCTTAGGTGGTACTACGGGAGGCTTAGGCGGTGTAAGCGGTACCACGGGAGACTTAGGCGGCCGAAGAACTGGCGGTCTGGGTACGAGAGGCGGGATTAGGGGGGCTCGCGCCGCCCGAGCCGGCCGCGGTGCAGCGGTTGCCGAACTCGGCGGTGTTCGCATCGTTGCCGATCCGGCCAACAATGCTTTGATCATTACCGCCAGGGCGCAGGAGTACAAGGAAATCGAAGCGGTGATCAAGGAATTGGACATCATGCCCTTGCAGGTGCTGGTGGACGCCACGATCGTGGAGGTCAGCCTGACGGGCGATCTGCGATACGGCTTGCAGTGGTTTTTCAACCACGGGTCCGGAGCCGCGGTACTTGGAAGTCAGATCGAAGACATTGCGCAAGCCGCGGCGCTGGCTGGCGGATTCACCTACTCATTGGTCGCTGCGGGCAGAGACATCCGGGTGCAGCTGAATCTTCTGGCCCACGACAACAAAGTCAACGTGATTTCCTCGCCCTCCCTGATGGTGTTGAATAACCAGGAAGCCCAGATCAACGTGGGCGATACCATTCCCCTCGCGACCGCCCAAACGACCGGGCTCGCCGGCGTCGGCGCCACCAACCAGCCGACCATAACCAGCAGCTTTCAGTATGTCGATACCGGCGTCATCCTCCATGTCCGCCCTCGCGTCAACGCGGGAGGACTGGTGACTCTGGAGATCACGCAAGAAGTCAGCACGCCATCGCCCACCACAGTAGGGAATACGTCTACCTTCATCATCTCAAAGCGAGCGATCGAAAGTGCGGTAGCGGTCGGAAATGGCGGGACCATAGCCTTGGGCGGCCTAATCAGAGACAATCACACCAAAGACATAACGGGTATACCAATCTTGAGCAGGATTCCCTGGATCGGTTCCTTGTTCGGATCTACCCAAAAGACGCTCAATCGAACCGAACTGGTCGTACTCCTGACACCGAGAGTGGTTCAGGAGAAAAAGGATATCGGCGCGATCACGTCCGAATTCAAACGAAAACTCACCGGACTTTTCGAAGAAACGGGTCGGCCCGGCGAGTTGAGGCTCAAGACCAGGGATTAGAACACGCCCGGCACTGTGCGTCTGATTGCGCAGGCCGGGCTCTGATCAAGCGCCTTGGGCACGCGCCGGCTCAGACGTGTTCACGGCATTATCATTCGCGCGATCTGGCGTCCGATCACTCGGCGAATAATGCATCTACGAATTTCCGCGCGTCGAAATCCTGCAAGTCATCGATGCCCTCGCCGATCCCTATGAACCGGATCGGCAGCCCGAACTGCTTGGCCAGGGCGAAGATGACGCCGCCCTTGGCGGTGCCGTCGAGCTTGGTGAGCGCGATCCCCGTCAGCCCGACCGCTTCGTTGAACAGCTTGGCTTGCGAAATCGCATTTTGGCCGGTGCTCGCATCGAGCACCAAGAGCACCTCGTGCGGCGCGGTCTCGTCGAGCCTGCCCATGATGCGTTTGATCTTGCTGAGCTCCTCCATGAGATGCGATTTCGTATGGAGACGCCCCGCCGTATCGGCGATGAGCACATCGATGCCCCGCGCCTGGGCCGCTTGCACCGCATCGTAGACGACCGACGCCGAATCGGCCCCGGTGTGTTGGGCGATCACCTGGACGTTGTTCCGGTCACCCCAGGTTTGCAATTGCTCTACGGCCGCGGCGCGGAAGGTATCGCCGGCCGCCAGCATGACGCTGTGTCCCTGGCTTTGAAGGCGTTTGGCGAGCTTGCCGATAGTCGTAGTCTTGCCCACGCCGTTCACGCCTACGACCAGGATAACGAAGGGCCGAGTCTCCGCCGGAATGTCGAGCGGAACGCTGACGGGCCGGAGGATCTCGTACAAATACTCGCGGAGGCTGGCCGCCAAGGTGCCGACATCGTCAAGCTGATGCCGCTCCAAGCTTTCCGTGAGATGGCGAACGATGTCCTGAGTCGCTGTCACGCCGATATCGGCCATCAACAACTGGGACTCGATATCTTCCAAAACATCGCGATCGATGGCTTTCTTGCCGAGGGCGAGCGTCCCGAGAAAGCCGGTGAGACCACTGCGGGTTTTCCCGAGCTGGCTTTTGAGCCGAACGAACATGCCTTCCGGCGTGGGCCGTGCAGGTACCTTTTCGACGGGAAGCGGCGGAACGATCGGCGGCAAGACCTCGGCAGGCGGTGCGACACTGATGCGCTCGGCAGCCGCCTCGCGCGCGGGCATTTCAGCCTCAACACGTCGAGGCAGACGAAGATAAAAATGAACATGGACCAGATTCAGCCAAAGCAGTGCAGCCACGGCGTGGTGCGCGACCGCTACGGCAACCGGCATACGCAGCAGAACCGCTGCGATCCCCAAGCTGATCTGTGCCAGCAGCAAAAAGCTGAGAAGCACGCCGGCCTTGCTCAGGCGAGGCACTTTGCGGTTCGAGGTGATCCCTGTAGCCAGCACGCTGAGCACCAGAAAAACCGCTATGGCGCCCACGCGGTGCGCCCAATGGATGGCGACGCGGGCGTCCAGCGGCAATCCGCCTTTTTGATAATCGGCGCCACCGATACCTCGCCAAAGCGTAAAACCCTCGGCGTAATCGGCATCAGGCCAGAAAGAGCCCAGACAGGTGGGAAAATCCGGGCAGGACAGCGCGGCGTAATTCGACGATGTCCATCCGCCCAAGAAAATCTGCGCGAACAGCAATAACAAGGAGAAACCGCTCAAGCGGCGCAGCCACCGGGTATCTCCGACCGGCGGCGTTTTCGGACTCACCGTGAGGTACAGCCAATACAATAGGGCAAGCGTAAGAAACCCTGCCAATAGATGGGCCGTGACGATGACGGGCATAACCAGGAATTTCACGGTCCACATACCGAGAAGCGCCTGCCCGACCACAAGAGCAAGGGTTGCATAGGTCAATGCGATCGCTCTACCCCTGTTTTCCCGCACCCGAAACACCAGTCCGGCGAGTACGAGAACAAAAACGCCCAAAGTGCCGGCAAGATAGCGATGGATCATCTCTTTCCAGGCTTTGGCCGCGTCGAACGGGGCATGCCGCAACGCTTCGGCAATCTGCGGTTCCTCGACGATCATCTTTCCATAACAGCCAGGCCAATCCGGACAGCCCAGCCCGGCATCCGAGATACGGACATAAGCGCCCATCGCCATTACGCAAAATGCGAGAATCAGGGAAAAGAGAGTTAGGTTTCTGAACATAGTCTTGTTATTGTCGTGTCAATGTTCGATCGCGGTGATCCGAACCGAATAGCGGTCCTGGTTTGAAGGCGTCGGCATCCGATTCAGAGGTTGTGAAAAGAACCGTCGCGAGCGGCCCGACTTCGTTCGAGAAGCGCAGGCGTACAGGGAGTACGTTGAGCATCGCAGGCGCGGACTCGGGCCGCGCAGTAGGTTTTTTCACAATCTCTCAGCCAATCTGTGACGCGCGAAGGAGATGCTTCAAATCCTTGAGTACGCCGTAAGGGTCGAACCCGGAATCGTACCATAGGGCTGCATTCCCAAACGGGTCTATAAGAATCACCATGCCCTCGGTCAACGGTTTTTCAACCGCAGCCGCCAATTTCTGCGATAGAGCTTCGCTCGCTACCGCCAGCAGCAAGGTTTGATCGTCCTTGAGCAAGGGAGCGAGATCGGCAGCAACCGGATCATCTGCCACCAGCAATAAACGACGCACCCGCGGAATTTCCTTGTTCAGCATGAGCCTTATCTGCTTGGTCTTATGAAGGGTTTCCGCACAACGGTCAACGCACTTGCCCGAGACCACATGCAACATCACCCAACGACCTTTAACCTCCGACAGCACTTCGCTCCGACTGACGGGGCGTGCGAGCAACTCGCCGTAATCGATAGGCCTCGGCGGAAGAACCAAGTTGCCGTAATTGCTGCGCTTGGTGATCAACTGGGGATTGTTGGCGTAATACCAAGCGGCTCCGAAGGGAATTATGGAAATAAGGGCGATAAAAATGATCAGGGCGCGATTTCGCCACAGAGAGTTCGTTGGGAGAGACATGAGTAGGAAGAATCGTATTGAAAATTAGGAGATTATTGCCTTTGAGGCCGCGATTTGACGCCGTGCCGAACGTACAACACCAAAGCAACCAAAGCGAACAGAAACCATTGCAGCGCATAACCCAGGTTTTTTCCCGGGTCGAGACGAGTTTCCTTCCAAACTCGGGTATAGCCTTCGGCAACCGTTTCGTCCGCCAGAACCTGATAGGGAAGCACTGCATACCCGAGCCGCTCGCCGATGCGCGCCGTATCCACGACTTGGACCACGGCCGGCCAACCGGCCGTGGGTATCTCCGCGCCTTCGAGACGCCAACCGACACCCGGGAAGCGCTCCACGATGCCGGTGACTTGCACGATCGGCTGACGAATGTCCAGGTTGGGCAGTTCGGCTCGGGTGCGGCCCAGAGGTATCCAACCACGGTTCACCAGGACCGCGGCCTCGGTTCCCGCAATACGCAGAGGCGTCAACACGTGGTATCCGGGACTTTGCCGGTGGATCTGATTATCCAGGAGAAACTGATGACCCACATCGTATTCGCCCGAGACTATGACTCGCCGGTATCGAATATCTTCCAAGTTCGGCTCTTCGGCGCGTAACGTAAGCGGCTCATCCTGTATCCGCTGGAGCCGCAATTCCATCATGCCTTTTTTCTCGTCGGCTCGATGCAGCTGCCAAAAACCCAAGGAAACAAACAGGGGAAGGACTATGATCAATCCTAGCGAGGCGGCCAACCCCGGTTTGAAGCTATAATCACGCAATCGTCACCTCTGGGTGAGAACGTCCGGTCACCACACCGCCTTAAACCGCGAAGTATTGAATGCCATTTGTGAAAGCGCTCATTATTCTGTTCCTGCTGATTATCATCGGAAGCCTGGGCACGGCGTTGGTTTACCTCGTTAAGGACCGCACCCGTTCTCCACGGACGGTAAAAGCCCTGACTGTCCGCATTGGTTTATCCATCGGCTTGTTTATCATACTGCTTCTGGCTTACCGCCTCGGACTACTGCACCCGCACGGCCTCCCGACCGGCCGGACCCCGCCGCCCGCGGAAAACAAGGGGCAGAGTGACGGCTTGCGGCAGCCGCCTTAAAAGAAGGCAAATCCTGAAATGCGGCTTTTTAGAGCCGCACGCAGTCTTGCTGCCGTCAACATCAATATGATAACCGGTGCAGGCTTGAATTGAGCGGGATTTTACGATGCCATCCATAGGTTTGACCAAAGATAGCGAATGGACATATTGCTCTGTACTGAAACCCACTCCGGGTGGCGCATTACGCAAATCTTTTCGATAATTCGTTCGGCAGCGCGAATATTTCGCCGTTTAATCTTTAAGCCAACATTAAGACGGAATCAACCGAAAGCACCCGACTATGGATTTACCGCAATCGAATACACCCGTCGCTAGCGAGACTCGCCAAGAAATTCTGCCGCGTTATCGGGATTTGCTCGGCTCCATCCAGGAGGAGGTTGTCGGGCAATTCGGCGACCTCTTCAAGCAAATGTTCGAGCAGATGGACGGGTTTATGCTGAACTTAGCCGAGAACGCCGACACCAACGCCATGCGCAGCCATGTCTTTGAGGTCATGCACGAGATTCTTTTGCGGCAAACCCATATCCAGCAGAGCTTCATGGGCGAGCTCAACAGGGGCTTCGACAATTTCGCACAAGGCAAGACGGAACCCTTAAGAACATCCACGCCGCCACGGAGTGGAAAACTAAGCCTCATTGGCAAGGACGATTACGACGTGGCGCTGGCCTACTCCGAGGCGGTGCGAAAGGCGAACGAGAATTACGCGCCTCAGCTATTTTCGCTCAACCACCGTTTGGCGATCATCAACGGCGGCATCAAGCTCGGGGAGTTTCATCCCGCTCTGCCCGGTTCGCCGGCCCAGGTGTGCGATGCGATACAAACGGCACTGGAGGCTCTCGATCTGCCCGTCGATCATAAGGTTCGAATTGCGCTGGCCGAGGAATTCGATCGCCTGGTCACACGGCGCGCCGAAAACATTTATGTCCGCTTCAATGATTCGCTGATCGCGGGCGGCGTACTTCCGAACCTTTCCCTAGAGGCAATCGGCTACAAACCCTCGGAGCAGACAACGCCGAGGCCCGCGCCGACGCCAAGTCCGGCCGCTGTTACACCCGCCTCGGAAACCGCCCAGCGCGACGAAACACGGGTCGTTGAACCGGACGACGGCGCCGATGCGACGCTGGAACACGAGATTTTCCGTAGCATTCAGGAAATCCTTGCCCGGCGCCATCAAGGCGAGATGCCTCAACCAACCCGGCATATCGTCTCATCCCCCACCAATTTCGCGAGTCTGATGACCTCGCTGAAGACCTTGCAAATGAGCGCGCCGCCCATAACACAACTCCAACTTGCGCAGATACCGTTGGAGTCCATTAAGGAAAGCTTCTCCGCGCAACTTGCCCAACTGGCCGAAATAGTCCAGCAGCAGCAGGTGAACTCGGCGGAAGCGGACGTCATCGATTTGGTGGGCATGCTGTTCGAATACATCCTCAATGACAACAGCCTGCCGGATTCGGTCAAAGCTCTGCTGAGCCATTTGCACACCCCTTATCTCAAGGTTGCAATCCTGGACAAGAAGTTCTTCTTCCGGAGCAAACACCCGGCACGGCGGCTATTGAATGCCATGGCTCAAGCGGGAGCTTGGTGCAACGTGGAGGACAACAACGGACAGGGCGTTTTCACAAAAATGCGCTCCATCGTTGATCGGATTATTCAGGAGTTCGACGATAACACCCAGCTATTTGCCGAACTCCTGGACGAGTTCACGGCTTTCTTGGATACCTTCAACCAGCGTTCCAAGGTCATGGAAAAGCGCGCGGTCGAATCAGCCAAAGGCCGGGACCGGCTGCGCGAGGCGCGCCAGATCGTATCCCAGGAGATCGTTGACCGCACCTGGGACCGTAGCCTGCCCAAAGCCGCCGAAGATCTGATAATGGGCACTTGGGCCAATGTGCTGGTGTTGACCTGGCTCCGGAATGGGAAGGATAGCGAAGAATGGAAAAATGCTCTCGCGGTGGTCGACGACATCATTTCGAGCGTGACTCCCAAGTCCACTCCGGATGAGCAACAAAAGCTCCGGGCAAAAATACCTCAGTTAGAAGAATCGATCCGCAGCGGCCTCGCCATGATCGGCGATCCGGACGTCAACGCCAGTCGCCTCATAGAGGATTTGAGGGTCTGTTATCACGATCTCCAACGAGGGTCCGCCGATGCAACCGGAGCGGCCCAGCCGGCGGAAGACAAAAGGGAGATTCGGCCAGCCCCGCCGGAAGTGCAGGCCGATAAAGCGCTCTGGGATGACGTGGAAGTGCCGGCGGCAACCGAATTGCCGCTCCTGAAAAACTCATCGCCCGAACTTGCGGAGATCGTTAGCCAATTGAAGGCGGCTAAACTGGGCACCTGGTTCGAGTTTACCCATCCGGAGAAAAGAACCCGGCAACGCGGCAAGTTATCTTGGTTCAGCCCCAAAACCTCCTACTACATTTTCGTCGATCAAGCCGGTATCCAGGTCGCCGTAAAATCTCTCAGAATCTTGGCCAAGGAAATCGCGAAAGGCGAAACCCGAATCCTGCCGATCGCGAGAAAGCCCTTTATCGATCGTGCCCTTGAGACCGTCTATTCGCTGCTCAAGCAATCCGACGAGCCGGCATAAGCTTCCGCCCTGCCCGGCAATCAAGGACTGCCGGACCTTTCGAGGGTCATAACGTTACCGGTGGTAAGACACCACCCGATCGACTTCCGCTTTCGAGCCCAAAATCACGGGTATGCGCTGATGGATGCTGGTCGGCTCAAGGTCCATGATGCGCTGGCGCCCCGTCGAACTTGCGCCTCCCGCCTGCTCGACAATGAAACTCATCGGGTTGGCTTCGTACATCAAGCGCAAGCGTCCCGGCTTGCTTACGTCCCGTGTGTCGTACGGATACATGAAGATGCCGCCCCGGGTCAGAATGCGGTAAACCTCCGCAACCATCGAAGCCACCCAACGCATGTTGAAATTCTTCTCCCGACCGCCGTCCTTGCCCTTGAGACACTCGTCGATATAGCGCTTGACCGGCTCCTCCCAATAGCGCTGATTGGACATGTTGACGGCAAACTCGGAGGTTTCCCGGGGAATCTGCATATTGGGGTGCGTTAAAACGAATTCTCCCACGTCCCGGTCCAGCGTAAAGCCGTTCACTCCGTTGCCGGTTGTCAGCACCATCAGGGTAGTCGGCCCGTAGGTGCAGAATCCCGCGGCCACCTGTTTGGTTCCGGGCTGAAGGAAATCCGCTTCGGCTGGATTGACCACACCTTCCGGCACACGAAGAATGGAGAAAATCGTGCCCACCGTTAGGTTGATGTCGATATTGGACGATCCGTCGAGAGGATCGAAGCAGATCAGGTATTTGCCTCTCGAATAGCCCGGTGGAATCTGAATGATCTCATCGTTCTCCTCCGAGGCCATGGCGGCTAGATGCCCGGTCCACTCGAGCGACCTGATGAAAATATCGTTGGAGATCACGTCCAACTTCTTCTGCGTTTCACCCTGGATATTTTCGGACCCCGCGATACCGAGATTGCCGGCCAGGCCCCCGCGATTCACCTCGTGCGCAATAGCCTTGCAGGCGGTCGCAATATCGCTGAGCAACATCGTGAACTCGCCCGTAGCGTTCGGACTTTTGCGCTGCTCGTGGATGAGAAATCGTGTTAAATATTCGCCGTTCATGCATTTTCCCTTATGACGAAAATGGTAAAAGCCGACCATCCCAAACGGCAGAGAATCCGCGTCCTACACACCTCCAACGCGGGCGATCTTCAAGGCATTGGTTCCGCCACGCACCCCGGTCAGATCGCCTTTGGTCAGAATGACTAAATCGCCTTGCTTCACCAGATCGCGGCTCAGAAACTCGTTGATGATCTCCCGGTTCAGAACCGCGTGATCGGACGTTGTACTATAAAAGCTAATGGGATACACGCCGCGATAGAGCGTAACTTTGCGGCAGGTTTTTTCATGCCGGGTCAACGCGTAAATCGGAATGCCGGAGCTTATGCGGGACATCCACAAAGGCGTCGAGCCCGTTTCCGTCTGCGCACCGATCGCTTTAACCGGTAAATGATTGGCGACATACATGGACGCCATCGCAATCGCTTCGTCGATGTAGCCGAACGTCTCGTCGATGCGGTGGCCGGATTGCCTAACCCGAGGATGCTGCTCGGCCTCCTTGCATATCCTGTTCATCGCCGCTATCGCCTTGTCCGGATATTTGCCGGTGGCCGTTTCGGCGGAAAGCATTACCGCATCGGTGCCGTCGATCACCGCATTGGCGACATCGAACACCTCCGCACGGGTAGGCATCGGACTGTGGATCATGGATTCCATCATCTGCGTGGCCGTAATAACCGCGCGGTCCCGGCTTCGTGCCAGCTTGATCAGGTCCTTCTGCACCCACGGCAAAACGGCATCGCCGATTTCCACGCCGAGATCGCCGCGCGCCACCATGATGGCGTCCGATGCGTCGACTATGGCCTCGATCACGCCCGGCTGCAAAGCCTCGGCGCGTTCTATCTTGGCCACGATCCCGGCTTCTCCCCCCGCGGCGCGCAGCAAGTCTCGCGCTTCCTGGAGATCCGAGGCGGACCGCGGGAAGGATACGGCAAGATAATCGGCATCGATTTCGGCCGCCGTTTTGATGTCCAGCTTATCCTTGTCGGTCAATGCCGCCGCGGATAGACCGCCGCCCTGTTTGTTGATGCCCTTGTGGTTGGACAGTTCTCCCCCGATGATCACTCTGCAGACGATCCGGGAACCTTCTATCCTGTCCACGCCCAGTTCGATGCGGCCGTCATCCAGCAGCAGAACATCGCCCGGATTCACATCTCTCGGCAAATCGGAATACAGGCATCCTACCTGGTGCTCATCGCCCTGATCCGGGGGAAATGCCGTGTCCAGATCGAAGCGGGCGTTTTCCCGAAGATGGACTTTGCCGTTACCCTGGAAACGCGCAATCCGGATCTTGGGTCCCTGCAAATCAACCAGGATGCCGACATGGCGGTTCAGCTTCCGAGTGATAGCCCGCACCGCCTCGGCGCGCTTCTTGTGGGTCTCCGCGTCACCGTGGGAAAAATTAAGCCGGGCGACATCGAGACCCGCTCTGATCGCTCGTTCCAAAACAGCCGGATCGTCCGTGGCCGGGCCTAGGGTCGCTACTATCTTCGTGCGTCTCATCTCATCGTTCGTCTCTAGCGAGCTTCCATTAAAGCGGCCGTGGAATCCAACATACGATTGGAGAAACCCCACTCGTTGTCGTACCAAGCCAATACTTTGACCATATTGCCCTGCATCACCTTGGTAAGGGTAGCCTCGTAAATCGAGGAGCGGGCATCATGATTGAAATCCATGGATACCAAAGGCAGATCGTTGTAACCGAGGATCCCCTTCAACGAACCTTCCGAAGCCTTGCGGATGATGTCGTGAATCTCGTCCTTGCTGGTCTTGCGCGATGCAACGAAAGTGAGATCGACCAGCGAAACGTTGATGGTGGGCACACGAATCGCGAAACCGTCCAGCCGGCCGGCCAATTCGGGCAGCACCAATCCGACTGCCGCAGCGGCGCCGGTTTTGGTGGGAATCATCGATTGCGTGGCGGATCGAGCACGACGCAGATCTTTGTGGTAAACATCGGTCAGCACCTGGTCGTTGGTGTAGGAATGAATGGTGGTCATCAAACCGTGTTCGACGCCTATCGCCTCGTGCAAGGGCTTGACCAGCGGCGCCAGGCAGTTGGTCGTGCAGGATGCGTTCGAAATTACCGTGTCGCTGGACTTAAGGGTGTTGTCGTTGACGCCGTAAACGATGGTGGCATCCACGTCTTCTCCGCCCGGCGCGGAAATGATTACTTTCTTCGCACCCGCGGCGAGATGGGCCGATGCCTTGGCCTTGGAGGTAAAAATACCCGTGCATTCGTGAACGACATCAACTCCCAAATCGCGCCAGGGCAATTTGGAAGGATCGCGCTCGGCAAACACGCGAATCCGGTCGCCATTGACGATCATGGAGTCGCCGTCCACCGAAACTTCCCCCGGAAAGCGGCCGTGCACCGTATCGTACTTGGTAAGGTGCGCGTTGGTATTGGCGTCGCCCAGATCGTTAATCGCTACAATTTGGATCTCCCCGGTTCGTTGCGACTCGTATAAAGCCCGCAGGACATTCCGCCCGATGCGACCATATCCGTTGATTGCAACTTTAATCGTCATGGCTTTTCTCCAAACTCAAAGGGTAACGGTACTGATGGAATGGTCTTGATAATTTTTGAATTGGACTGACCTCGTCCGGACGCGGCCACGCTGGTACTTGGAACGGAGAGTGAGATTGACTCGACATGCCGGGGTTTTCCGCCAAATCCAAACCAGAGGGGTCGCTAGCTGTGCTTTACATCCCGGCTTTCTTGACAGGTCTGGCTTTCGAATATAGCAAACTCAAACTTTGTTATCCAGTTATTGAAACTAGCGGGCTCGCGCGCTAGCGTAAGTGGCAACGGCTAGCGAGGAGGGTCGAGATGTATACAAAAGAAGTCTTTCATCGTTCCAGGGAACTTAAACGGGAAACACGCACTCTGCCCGCCATCGTTTATAACCTTTCCAGAACCCTGCTTTACCGAAGTGGCGAAAAGGCCTTGTTCGTCCCTGTCCGCAGCATGCTTTACCTGGCCGTGATCGACCTGGAGGAAATCGTCTTTCTGGATGGTGCCGTTTCCCGCAGCAACATCGTCCTCGCCTGGCAGAATTTTCGGGCCCGGGAGCGTAGCGCCTTGGACGAGCCAGTCCCTTACGAGGCGGTTTATTACACGGAAGATTCGCTGAATATCATGCAGCGTATACAAAGCGAGTTTCAGCGCGCGTTGCGGCAAATGGACGATAAGGAACAGAGCGAATCCAAATCGGGCGCCGAAATCATCCCTTTGAAGCGACGCTGATAGCCATCTGCAAGATCGTTTGGAATATCTCCGATGACAAGCTCTCACGCAACATTCGGATTACCTCCCGCAGCCCTCAAAGCGGGCGTTCGACTGGAGAATCTATCCTTCGCGACAACCGAAGATCTGGAACCGTTCCACGGCATGCTGGGACAGATTCGGGCACACTCGGCCATCGCTTTCGGCGTCGCCATGCAAAGGCCCGGCTACAACATCTACGTCATGGGCGAAACCGGAACCGGACGCCTCTCGTTGGTCGGCAACTATCTCAAGGCTCGCGCGCGAGAACAGGCGTCTTCAGATGATTGGGCCTACCTCAACAATTTCGACGACCCGCGCAAACCATTCGCTTTGCAGCTCCCGCCGGGCCTCGGCAAATCCTTGCTCGCCGATATCGAAACGCTGGTCGACAACCTTCTGGCGACCTTTCCGGCGGCTTTCGAGAACCCGGCTTACCTAAGGCGCAAAACGGCCGTCGACCGAGAGGTCAAGCAACGCTATAACCGGGCGGTCGACAAGGTCGAGCGGCGCGCCAAGCACTATAGCATCGCCCTCTTCCGCGACGGCGACACCGTCGTATTCAGCCCGCTGATGAACGGTAAACCTGCCGGAGAAGACGATTTCGCCGCCTTGCCGAACACCGAAAAGGACAGGTTCCACGATCACGTTAGGGAATTAGAGGATTACCTGAATGAACTCCTCTCGGAAATGCCGCAATGGAAGCGCGAGAGCATTAACCAACTGCGACAGCTCGATAAATCGACGATCGACGAAGCCATCGAGCCTCTATTGGACAGCTTATATAGCAAATACGCCGATTTGCCGGCGGTACTGCAATACTTGACTGAAATACGCCGCAGTCTGCGCCGTGTTGTCGTGGAGCATTTGGCTGAAGAGCGTGGACATGAACCCCACGAGGAAGCGGCAAAACGGGCGATCCTGATCGCGCAATATGCCCCGCGGCTACTGGTCAGCCATAGCCCCGGCACCGGCGCGCCGGTGGTCTATGAAGCGAATCCCAACCACCCCAACTTATTCGGCCGTCTTGAGTACGCTAGCGAACAAGGTGTTTTAACCACCCATTACCGCTTGATATACCCCGGCGCGATGCATCAGGCCAATGGCGGCTACTTGATACTGGAGGCCGAGAAATTAATCGCCGAGCCCCACGTCTGGCCGACGCTGAAGCGAACGCTTAAAACCCGTCAAATCAGGATCGAGTCTCCCACCGAGGATCAGCTTGCAGTCGCTCCGACGCTTGATCCGGACGTGATCCCGTTGTCTGTCAAGCTCGTTCTGGTCGGCTCTCGCGAACTTTACTACCTGCTGCAATCCATGGACGAAGAGTTCAACGAATTATTCCGGGTTCTCGCGGAGTTCGATGACGATATCCCACGCACCGCCGGATCGATGCTGAATTTTGCCCGGCTGATTAAAACCCACGCCGAAGCCGACGGCTTCAAGCCTATAACCGCTGGCGGCGTCGCTCGGCTGATCGAGTACAGCGCACGGCTGGCGGAACATCAGGAACGTCTTTCCGCGCGTGTGCGCGATGTGTTCGAGCTGGTCGCCGAGGCGGAGCAACTCCGCGGACGGGACGGCGCGGAAGCCATTGCCGAGCGGCATGTCCAAAAGGCGTTGGCCGCCAGGGAAGAACGGCTCGGACGCATCAGCCAGATTCTGCTGGAGGACATGCTGAGCGATACCATTCTGATCGACACCGATGGGGATTCGGTCGGCAGAATCAACGGCCTGACCATATTGGAAATCGGGGACTGGCGATTCGGAATGCCGGCGCGCATTACCGCCACCGTTTATCCCGGCAGCCGCGGCGTGGTGGACATCGAGCGCGAAGCCGAACTGGGGCAGGCGATCCACTCCAAAGGCATCATGATTCTTTCGGGTTACCTGGGCCATAACTATGCCTCGGAATTCCCCCTGGCGATCTCCGCCAACATCGCCTTGGAGCAATCTTACGGTTATGTGGACGGCGACAGCGCGTCCCTTGCCGAGTTGTGCGCCTTGATTTCGGCCCTCACCGGCGTGCCGCTGGCCCAATCCTTCGCCGTCACCGGTTCAATCAATCAATACGGCGAGGTACAAACCGTAGGCGGCATTAACGAAAAGATCGAGGGTTTCTTTCGCTTGTGCGAAGCGCGGGGACTTACCGGGAGACAAGGTGTCGTCATCCCGAAAGCCAACACCCGCAACTTGATGCTGAAGGACGAGGTTATCGAGGCCGTTCGCCGGCGCGCGTTCCTGATCCATGCGGTGAACTCGGTGGATCACACCCTGGAATTGCTGACCGGACAAAAGGCCGGGGAAATCAACCGTCTTGCCGTGGCCAAACTGCGGCAAATGGCCAGGCATGCCGAGCGGAGGTTCTAAAGCTTTCCTTCGCGGGGCACCCTACCCCTTCGCCAAGGCCAAATATTTTTCATAAAGCGTCCCGTGATCTTCCGAGTAATCCGGATCCTTTTGAATACAGTCCACGGGGCACACTTCCATGCATTGCGGCTTGTCGAAATGCCCGACACACTCCGTGCACTGCGCCGGGTTGATCTCGTAAATTTCCTCGCCTTGCGAAATGGCGCCGTTCGGGCACTCGGGCTCGCACACATCGCAGTTGATACATTCGTCGGTAATAATCAGAGCCATAGCTATCTCACTGAAAACGTGTTTTAAAAACGTCGCGAGCGAGCCGAGTGCAAGGCGCCCGGAGCACAGGACCCGGAGTGTACATAGAGTACATGAGGAGTCCGAGCACCGCGCAACGCCGCACTTGGACCGCGTAGTAGCTTTTAAGACACGTTTTGAAAATCGGCATACTTTGTGACCAATGCCTCCCGCACCAGTTCCGGCACGAAACTCGACACGTCCCCGCCGAGCTTTGCAATTTCGCGAATCACCGAAGACGAAATGAACGCGTACTCTTCGCTGGGCGTCAAAAACATCGTCTCCAATTCCGCGCAAAGGTGGCGGTTCATGCCGGCCAATTGAAACTCGAACTCGAAATCCGACACCGCGCGGAGTCCGCGCAGAATCACAGTGGCGCCGCACTTTTTCGCGCAGTTCACCAGCAAGGTATCGAAGCCCAGAATCTCGACGTTTCCCACGGCCTGCAGCGCATGGCGCGCCAGTTCCACCCGCTCGTCCAAAGTGAACAAGGGAATCTTGTTCTTGTTCTCCGCCACGGCGACGACCACTCGATCGAAAATGCGGGCGGCACGGGTCACCAAGTCGACATGACCGTTGGTGATGGGATCGAATGTTCCGGGATAGATCGCGGTGATGATCATGAGAATTAACCGGAAAATATACGCTCACACAGGTGATAGCCGACTTCGCCCGCCTTGTTGCCGCGCAAAATTTGCCAGTTCTCCGGAAGACCCTCGAGCCGAAAGGCGCTTTCGGCTTCCAGATAGATTTTGGCGCGGGACGATAGCCAACCGTTCTCTTCAAGTGCTCGGCAGCACGGAATTACCAAATCCTGGTGGAAGGGTGGGTCGAGAAAGACCACGTCGAACGGCTGCCCCTCACCCGCCAAGAAACGCCTAACCTCTGCTTGGACGATTTCCACCGCCTCTGCGTTCAATAGAGTGCGATTCCGTTCGAGGGCTGCGCAGGCCGCAGCGTCCCGCTCCACCTGCACGACCCTCGCGGCGCCGCGGGAAGCGGCTTCAAGGCCCAGTGCGCCGCTGCCGGCGTAGAGATCAAGGCAGCGGGCGCTCTCGATTTCGTCTCGCAGCCAGTTGAACAGCGTTTCCCGCACCCGGTCCGGTGTCGGCCGGAGCCCGGGCGCATCGGGAAACTTGAGTTTGCGGCTGCGGAAGCGTCCGCCGATGATGCGGAGCTCATTCTTCACTTCGCCCCGCCGCCGACCAGCACGGTCCGGAGCTTATCCGGATCGACCCGGGACCGGAAAGCCCGCTTGATATCCTCCCGGGTCACTGCTTCCACCTTTTCGGTGAACCTGGCGAGATAATCCAGGGGACGGTTGTAAAATGCAACGATAGCCACCTGCTCGGTGAGCTTTTGATTGCTGTCCAAGCGTAAAACGAATCCGCCGATGATGTTTTTCTTGGCGGCCTCCAACTCCTTGTCGGTAGGCCCATTCGCGGCGAAATCCTTGACGGTTTTGAGGGCTACGCGCAGCGCCTCCTCGGCCTGATCGTTGCGGGTTTGAAGCCCCACCTGGAAAGGCCCTGCCTCCCGAAGCGGCATGAAATAGCTGTACGCGTTGTAGGAAAGCCCCCGTTTTTCACGAACCTCCTCACTGATGCGGGAAACGAGGCCGCTGCCGCCCAAAATGTGGTTGCCCACGTAAAGGGGGAAATAATCCGGATCGGTTGCCGTCATCCCGATCAGGCCGGCACGCACGTGGGTCTGCTCGGAAGGGAACGGCCGCTTGACGGTTTCAACCGAATGGATGGGCTCGGGCGCCGACAATGCAGGTGAAACGGCGCCTTGCTCAAGACCCGAAAGCAGCTTTTCCGCAATCGATTCCGCATCCGCCCGTTTCACCTCGCCCACGATAACGACGATCGCGTTTTTCGCCACGTAGTAGCGTTTGTGGAAATCGACGAGATCCTCGCGGGTCAAAGGCTCCACGGTTTCCGTAAACCCTTCCTGAGGGTGAGCGTAGGGATGGTTGCCGTACAGCGCTTGAAAGAACGCGATTTCGGCGAGGTCGTCCGGCTGTTCGCCGCGCTGTTTGATCGCGAGCAACGTCCGGTTTTTCTCTCGATCGAAGTCTTTTTGCTCGAAACGGGGACGAGCCAGAATTTCCCGCCCCGTCTCCAGTGCGACGCCGAGCTTTTCGGGATGCGTCAGGCTGCGCAGCGACAACCAGGCCGTATCGCGCGAAACACCGGTACCCAAGGATGCCCCGACGCTCTCGAGCCGTTGGGCGATGGCGTCGGCGTCCCAATCTCCCGCACCGGTATCGAGCATACCCGAAGTGAGGGCCGCGAGACCGAATTTTTCCGCGTCGCGGGCACTACCGGCGTCGAAGACGACACGGACGTCAAGCAGCGGCAAGCCTTCGGTCGGTACGAAATAGATCCGGCCGCCTTGCGGCGAAACCCAATGCTGGATCTCCGGCACGGCGTATACCGGCGCGCTGATCAATAAAAACAGAAGCACAAGGCATCGGGACACGCGCTTAACGGACATGATCGCCTCCCATCGGTGCGGTTTCTTCCGGCGCCTTGGCGCCCTCGGGCAAGGGTAACGGTTCCAAATAGGCCACGCTGAGCCGATCGTCGATCAGGTATTTGCGGGCGACCTGTTGAATCTGCTCGGCCGTCACGGCGTTGACCTTATCCACATACTCTTGAATGGTCTTCCAACCGAGTCCGACGGTTTCGGTCGCCCCGAGCTGCATGGCCTGATAGAACATGGAATCCCTCTGATAAACGTGGTGGGCCAGCACTTGCGCCTTGACCCGCTCCAATTCCGCGGCGGAAACCGACTCGTCCTGAAGACGACGGATTTCCTCCCTCAGCGCTTTCTCCAATGCCTGCAGGGTCTTGCCCTGAACGGGCGTACCCTCCAAGGTAAAGAGATTGGACAAGCGCGAGTAGAGGTCATAGCCGGCCCCGGCGGATGCGGCCACCTGCTGCCCGCGCACCAGACGGCTGGACAGGCGGGCGCTGTTGCCGCCATCCAGAATCCCGGCGGCGACTTCCAGGGCGTAAGCCTCCCAATCCTCTTGGCCTATCGTCCTCAAGGCAGGCGTCTTATAGCCCATCACGAGGTAGGGCAGCTTGGCCGGCAGATGTACGGTCATACGACGCGGCCCCAATTGCTCGACTTCGCCCCGGGGCTTGATCTCCGGCAGCTTGCTCGGTTTCAACGGGCCGAAATGCTTCTTGGCGAGCGTGTATACCTCCTGCGGGTTCACGTCGCCCACGATGACGACTGTCGCATTATTCGGCGCGTACCAGAGCCCGTACCAATACTTGAGATCGTCGACGGTCAGCCCGCCAACGTCATCCGGCCAACCGATGACGGGGTTCTTGTAAGGACTATTGGTATAGGCGAGCGACTGAAAATGCTCTTCCATCTTGGCCCGCGGCTGGTCGTCCGTGCGCAGCCGGCGTTCCTCCAGGACAACTTGTTGTTCTTTCTTGAATTCCTTGTCCGCCAGAAGCAGATACCGCATGCGGTCGGCTTCCAGTTCGAAGCTTACGGGAAGCCTGGTCTTTTCCAGGGTCTGAAAATAGGCGGTGTAATCTTGCCCGGTGAAGGCGTTTTCTCGGCCTCCGTTTGCTGCGATAATACGGGAGAATTCACCAGGCGGATGTTTCTCGGTACCCTTGAACATCATATGTTCAAGCATGTGCGAGATTCCGGTGATGCCGCCGTGCTCATAGCTTGCGCCCACTTTGTACCAGACTTGCGAAACGACTGCCGGCGCACGGTGGTCTTCCTGGACCAAAAGCTTCAACCCGTTATCCAGCCGGAACTCGTGAACCGCAGGCTCAGCAGCGTGAAGCGACAGCGGTGATACCAGCAGGGCCAGACGGAGTCCGCGAAACAGCATTTGACGCTCTCCTTAATGTGTTGGGGATCGAACGGCAGGTTGCCGAACCAGCCGATATTGTAAACGAAGACCGTAGCGAAACGATGAACTCGACGACTGATATCGAATCCACGAACGCCGTTTCCTGGAGAACCTATCTCGCCCTGTGCAAGCTCAAGGTAGTTGGCCACATCGTGTTCACCGCCGTGATCGGCATGTTTTTGGCCGTTCCGGGACTGCCTCCGCTGGCTGTTTCATTGTGGGCGACGCTGGGCATTGGACTGGCCGCCGCCTCCGCAGCCGCTCTCAATCACTTCCTGGACCGGCGCGCCGATGCCGAAATGGCACGCACCCAAAACCGGCCCTTGCCGTCCGGCCACGTTCAGCCGAGCCAGGTCGTGACCTTCGCCGTCACTCTGGGCGTGCTTTCGATGGCGATTCTGACCGTCTTCGTGAACCCGCTTACCGCGTTTTTAACCTTCCTTTCACTGATCGGCTACGCCTTCGTTTACACCGTTTATCTGAAGCGCGCGACACCGCAGAACATCGTGATCGGGGGCGCGGCCGGCGCGGCTCCGCCGGTACTCGGCTGGTGCGCCGTGACCGGCGGGGTGCACCCTTACGCCCTGCTGCTGTTTCTGCTGATCTTCACCTGGACCCCACCTCACTTTTGGGCCTATGCGATCGCCAAACGGGACGATTACGCCAAGGTCAACATCCCCATGCTGCCCGTCACCCATGGCGTGGAGATCACCCAACTGCATATTCTTCTCTACACCATATTGCTGCTGATCGTGAGCCTCTTCCCGTATCTCACCGGCATGAGCGGTTTTCTCTACCTGGGAGCGGCCGTGGGACTAGGCGGCGGCTTTCTGTACTACGCGGTTCGGCTTAAGAAAGAGGCCGACAACAAGCTGGCCATGACAACTTTCGGCTATTCGCTGGTCTATTTGGTCGGGATATTTTCGGCCTTGTTGATAGATCATTACGTGCCGCTCATTGCGGACTTGTTTCGGTAGTTTGTAGGCCGGAATAAGCACAGCGTTTCCGGCCCACGCTTCTCCATTTCCACGACCGAGTTGCGCCGTTCCCGGGCGAAACGGCAGAACCGCCTGTCAATATCAGGTACAGTAGTCCTACGAGCGAGAGTAGAAAGCCGAGCTTTCTGCTTTAACCACCTAGTAAACCCATTCGCCGCCCAATGCCCTACTACCCGGTCAAAAAGAAAATCATCCCCCGTCCGCCCGATCAGCTCATCGGCCGGGCCTTCTCCCATCTTCCGCCGCTGCTGCAACGCATTTATACCGCGCGCCGTCTGACCGTCGCCGACGAGTTGGACCGCTCGCTGGCAAAACTCCCGTCACCCTGGCTGTTAAGCGGCATGGACGCCATGGCCGATCAACTGGCGGAGGCGATCCGGAACGATCAAAGCATTCTCGTCATTGCCGATTACGACACCGACGGAGCCACCGGCTGCGCCGTGGCCGTCCGAGGACTCCGGCTGCTCGGCGCTAGCCAAGTTTCCTATCTCGTGCCCAACCGCTTCGAATACGGCTACGGCCTGACACCGGAAATCGTCGCCATGGCCGCCCGAAGTGCCCCGGATATTCTGCTGACCGTCGACAACGGCATTTCCAGCCTGGAAGGCACGGCAGCGGCCAAAGCCCGCGGCATCCGGGTCCTCATCACCGACCATCACCTGCCGGGCTCGGAGCTTCCCGATGCGGATGCGATCGTTAACCCGAATCTCGCCGGAGATCCCTTCCCGAGCAAGTATTTGGCCGGCGTGGGCGTGATGTTTTATGTCCTTTCGGCGGTGCGAATCCGACTGCGAGCCGCCGGCCATTTCGCCCGAATCGGCCCTTCGACTTCGCTCAGGACAGGCATGGAAGAACCAAATCTCGCGCAACTCCTCGATCTGGTCGCCTTGGGGACGGTGGCCGATGTGGTGACTCTGGATCACGTCAACCGCATCCTGGTTCATCAGGGGCTGATGCGCATCCGCTCGGGACAAGCCCATGCCGGATTACTGGCGCTGCTGGAGGTTTCCGGGCGCAATTCGCGGCTGATCGCGGCAGCCGATCTCGGTTTCGCCGTGGCGCCCCGGCTCAATGCCGCCGGACGTCTCGAAGACATGACCCTGGGCATCGAGTGCTTGCTGACGGACGATTCGGATGCCGCCCGCGCCATGGCCGTCCGGCTCGACCAATTGAACCGGGACCGGCGCGAGATCGAGGAACAGATGAAACTCGACGCCCTCGCCCATCTCGAAGACCTCGATACCTCTTTGGCGACGAAGGCGGGACTTTGCTTGTTCGACGAGTCCTGGCACCAGGGCGTGGTCGGCATACTCGCGTCCCGGATCAAGGACCGCCTGAACCGGCCGGTGATCGCCTTCGCCGTCACCGATGGTGATGAAATCAAAGGGTCCGCGCGCTCCATTCCCGGCGTTCACATCCGCGACGTCCTGAGCGATATCGCGACCCGCCGTCCGGAATTGCTGCGGAGGTTCGGCGGACACGCCATGGCTGCGGGACTGAGTCTCCACCGCGACAACCTGCCCGAGTTCGCCGAAATCTTCGAGGAGGAAGTGGCCCGCCATTTGATCAGCATGGACCTCGACCACGCCATACACAGCGATGGACAACTCGAAGCCCACGAGATGGAACTGGAAATCGCCGAATTGCTGCGCCAATCCGGCCCCTGGGGCCAAGGCTTTCCGGAGCCCTTGTTCGACGGCGAATTCGACGTGGCGCAAAGCCGTATCGTCGGCGACTGCCATCTCAAACTGCTCCTCAAAATCCCGAACTCGGAAAAGCTGGTCGACGGTATCGCGTTTTTCGTCGACGACCCCGCCGACTGGCTCGATTGCCGACGGCTTCGCGCCGTTTATCGGCTCGATATCAATGAATTTCGCGACTCCCGAAGCGTCCAATTGCGTATGGAGTACATGGAAGGTCGCGACTAAAGCGACGTTTGCGATTGGAAGGGGCCGACTAAAGGCCCGTTTGCGATTGGAAGGTCGCGATTAAAGCGACGTTTGCGATTGGAAGGGTGGCTCCGGCGTTCCCGGAGACACCGTTTGCGATTGGAAAGCGGCGAAACCTAAATCGTCTCTCCCGACGGATTCATCGAAACGGGAGCTTCGAGGGAGTTTATGCATCGGATAGGGATATCCGTGGCCGAGTTCCAGGCATCGCGCCGGCTTTGACCATGTACGGCTTCAAGCCTCCAGTTTTCGCGAGATTATTGCCATGTCGCACGGTCCGACAACCTGGATGTGGGCGCAAGCCTGCGAGATGTTGGAACAGGCGGAGCGCCTTCACCGGCGCTTCTTTCAAGTCCATCGACTCGTCGCCTCCCGGCCGGCGTGGGAACCACCGGTCGATATCATCGAAACGCACGATTCGGTCACCGTCACGGTAGTTTTGCCGGGCGTGTCCCCGGAAGCCATCGACGTTGCCGTAACCGAGGACATGCTCATCGTATCCGGCGAACGGTCTTTGCAAATCACTCCGGACACCGCCGTCATCCATCGTCTGGAAATCCCTTACGGCCGCTTCGAGCGGCGCATCCAACTGCCGCCTTGGCGCCTGCGTCCGGGGGACCCCATTTACGCAAACGGCTGTCTGACCATTCCTCTTTTTAAGACGGATTGATTGCCGCCATGAAAACTGAACAACGATCAGACAAACAAACAACATCCTCTGCGGCTCTGCCGCCGGATGCGATCGCAATTATCCCGGTGCGGAACATCGTGCTGTTTCCGGGCGTCATTATTCCAATCAGCGTCGGACGCGAAGCGTCCATTGCCGCGGCCCAGTATGCGCTCCGCCGGGAAGTCTCGGTCGGAATCCTGTTGCAGCGGGACTCCAAGGTGGACGCGCCCGAACCGGACGAGCTGTATTCGGTCGGCACGCAGGCCGCCATCCTGCGTTACGTGACCGGCCCGGAAGGCTCGCACAACATTGTCTGCCAGGGCGAACAACGCTTTCGCATCCTCGAGTTCCTGGAGGGTTATCCGTTTCTGGCGGCGCGGATCGAGCCGATCAAGGAGCAAGAGATTGAAACTCCGGCCATCGAGGCCCGCCTTTTACAATTGAAGGACCAGGTGGCCGAGGTTCTGGCCCTGCTCCCCCAGGCCCCGCCGGAATTGTTGAACGCCGTTCAACAGGTGTCGTCAGCCCCGGTGCTGGCCGATTTGGTGGCATCTTTCATGGATTTGGCGATCGCCGAAAAACAGGAAATCCTCGAAACGCTCGACCCTCAAACACGGCTCGACCGGATCATAAACCTCCTTCGCCACCGCATTCAGGTTCTCCGCATCTCCAGGGAAATCAGCGAGCAAACCAAGCAGACCATGGACGAGCGGCAGCGCGAATTTCTGCTTCGGGAGCAGCTTAAAACCATTCAAAGACAACTGGGCGAAACCGACGAACACACCGAAGAAATCGGCGAGCTGTACGAAGCCATCGCGAAGGCGAAAATGCCCGACGAGGCCGAAAACCAGGCGATTAAAGAATTAAAACGGCTGGAACGGATGTCCGAGGCGAGCGCCGAACATTCCATGGTGCGTGCCTATCTGGAATGGTTGGTCGAACTGCCCTGGTCGGTCGAGACCGAGGATCGGCTGGATATCGCCGAAGCCCGCCGCGTTCTGGACGACGACCATTACGGCCTCGAAAAGATCAAGCGCCGCATCCTGGAATACCTGGCGGTGCGCAAGCTCAATCCCGCGGGAAAAAGCCCGATCCTCTGCTTCGTCGGCCCGCCGGGCGTCGGCAAGACCTCCCTGGGGCAAAGCATCGCCCGCGCCACCGAACGGAAGTTCGTACGGGTCAGCCTTGGGGGCGTGCACGACGAGGCCGAAATCCGGGGTCATCGGCGCACCTACATCGGCGCGTTGCCCGGCAACATCATCCAGGCCATCCGCAAGGCCGGCGCCCGCAACTGCATCATGATGCTGGACGAAATCGACAAGCTCGGGGCCAGCTTCCACGGGGATCCCTCCGCGGCCCTGCTTGAAGTGCTCGACCCCGAGCAGAACAGCACCTTCCGCGACAACTATATCGCCGTTCCCTTCGATCTCAGCCGGGTCATGTTCATCGGCACCGCCAACATACTGGACACCGTTCCGGGCGCTTTGCGCGACCGCATGGAAGTGATCCACCTGCCCGGCTACACGGCGGAGGAAAAACTTCAGATCGCCCGCCGCTATCTTGTTTCCAAGCAGCGGGAGGCTTGCGGCTTGGAGTCCGACCGATGCGAAATCACCGACGAGGCGCTGAATGCCATCATCCGCGACTATACCCGCGAAGCCGGCGTCCGAAACCTGGAGCGGGAGATCGGCGCCGTCTTCCGCCATGCCGCCGTTCGCATCGCCGAAGGCGAAATCGAGCGACTGCAAGTCACTCCGGACCTGCTCCCGACCATTCTCGGCCCAAGGCGCTTTGAAAGTGAAGTCGCGATGCGTACCAGCGTGCCGGGTGTCGCCACCGGCCTCGCCTGGACTCCGGTGGGCGGCGACATCCTCTTCATCGAAGCCAGCCGCGCCCCCGGCACCGGCAAGCTGACGCTGACCGGGCAACTGGGGGACGTCATGAAGGAAAGCGCCCAAGCCGCCCTGAGTCTCGCCAAGGCCCGCTACGCCGACCTCGGCATCCAACCCGAGATATTCGAGAAAAGCGATATCCACATCCACGTACCCGCCGGAGCCACCCCCAAGGACGGCCCCAGCGCCGGCGTCGCCATCTTCGTCGCCCTCGTATCCCTCCTGACTCAAAAAGCGGTCCGCAGCGACACCGCCATGACCGGCGAAATCAGCCTCCGCGGCCTCGTGCTCCCCGTGGGCGGCATTAAAGAGAAGGTGCTCGCCGCCCTCGCCGCCGGCATCGCCCGCGTGCTCTTGCCGGCCCGCAACCAAAAGGAGCTGGAAGAGATCCCCGCCGAAGCGAAGGAAAAGCTGGAATTTGTCTGGCTGGAGCAGGTGGAGGATGCCCTGAGAGAAGCACTGGGCGAATTGACCGGCTAAGCACTGGACCGAGCGGTCGCGCAAGCAAACCGCTTATTCAAGCGCGTAAAGAAAAATAGGACGCGCACGAAGAGTTGGTAGTCCCCTCTCCCTCCGGGAGAGGGTGGCCGGCAGGCCGGGTGAAGGCAACAAGCCCAATAAATCAAATAAGCAAGCCGATCCCCCATCGGAATTTCAAACGCCCACGTCCCAATCCTCTCCCCTTCGTCTAATCGAAAAAAGCCTCGGACTCCGGTCCCACCGCACACCGTAAGCATAAGCTTACATACAAATCAGCCTTTTCTGACACAAAAGCATCCTTACAGCCTCATCTGGTGAGCCACCACCCATGCTATAACGTTCACGTTACACATGGGAGATAAGCGATGGCCGCTGATCGTACTTATTGGAAATATTGGGGAAAAGCTCGTAAAGAAGGTGAAGCCGGAACACCTTATCACCTCTTGCCGTATCACAGCCTGGACGTGGCAGCAGTGGGAAAAGTTTATCTTGAGCGGCACAAGGCGTTGTGTGCCGATTGGGCAAAGCGGTTGCAAATCACCGAGAAAACGTTCACCGATTGGTTCGTCTTCTTTCTATCCCAGCACGACTTGGGCAAGTTCAGCTATCGTTTTCAGGGATTGCGGGCAGACTTGGGCCGAACCTTGAATAACGAGCAGCCCTTGGATGGTTACAACATACGGCATGACACCCTCGGCTATTACCTCTGGATCGAAAAAATCTGGACTCTAGCTATCGAGCAGACTTGGTTCTGTAGTTCTGCGGATCGCGCTGGTCGAAGGCTTTTTGATGCTTGGGCCAAAATCGTCACCGGCCATCATGGGCAGCCACCGAAAACCTCTGATCAACCTCCTTGGCTCAATGAGCATTTCACTGAGAGAGATGTAAGCGCTGCTATCCAGTTTGCCACCGATTGCGCTGAATTCATGCTGCCCAATCGCGGCGGAAATTTATCGAATAGCAGGGTAATTCACGAACGGCTTACGCCTTTATCATGGTGGTTGGCAGGGCTGGCTGTATTGTGCGACTGGCTGGGCTCGAACGAGGAATACTTTAAATATCGAATCAAACCGCACACCGATGAACCGCTACCCCTGCGCGATTACTGGGGGCAATTCGCCTTGCCCCAGGCGGAACATGCCCTTAAAGATATTGGTTTGCTCCCGCACCGGCCACGCCCGCAGACCCTGCCCGAACTCTTTGAATACCTAAAACCGCCCGCGCAACCAACCCCTCTCCAAGAGGCGGCGGCAGGCATTCCATTGGCCTCGGCGCCGCAACTGTACATCTTGGAAGACGTAACAGGTGCTGGCAAAACCGAAGCCGCATTGATGCTGGCCCATCGCTTGATAACCGGAGGTACGGCTGACGGTTTTTATTTCGGCCTGCCGACCATGGCAACCTCGAACGCGATGTTCCGGCGCATCGTGGGCAAGGGATTGGACGGAAAGTTTTTCCAGGAAAAACCCAATCGAGTGCTAGCCCATAGCGCTAGCCGTTTGGAACCGGTCCTTGAAGCCCTGCTTTCAGGTGGAAAAGACAGCGATACCGATTACAACCGGGATGATGAGTCGGCCGGCAATCAGCGGTTTAAATGGTTTTCCGATAGCCGCAAGAAAGCCTTGCTCGCCGATATTGGCGTAGGCACGGTGGATCAAGCCCTGCTGGCGGTACTTTATACCCGGCACCAATCATTGCGGCTGTTCGGATTGGCTCGCAAGGTGCTGATAGTGGACGAGGTCCATGCAGCCGATGCCTATATGTTGAAGCTCATGGAAGTTCTGCTGACCTTTCATGCCGCTGCCGGTGGCAGCGCAATTCTGCTTTCGGCGACGCTGCCCCATATAACCCGCGAAAAGCTCGCAAGCGCCTATTGCCAAGGCTTGGGTTGCGCCACTCCGGCCCTGCATAGCAACCAATATCCTCTCTTAACCCGAATCGGCCCGAACCAGTCCGATGAAATTTCTCTGGATACCCGCCCGGAGGTGGCGCGTTCGGTCGACATCAATTGGCTTCATTCCGTCGATGATGCCATTGCTGTTTTACTTGCAGCCAAGGCCGAAAACCGCTGCGCTTGCTGGATACGAAACACGGTCGATGACGCTATTGCCGCTTTTGATCTCTTGCAAAAAGCCGGTATTTCCGACGATGACCTTATCTTGTTTCATGCCCGGTTTGCCTTGGGGGATCGAGTGGGAACGGGGAACCGAATAGGGATTGAGGGCCAGGTGTTGAAAATTTTCGGCCCGGACAGCACTGCCTTCCAACGGCGCGGGAAAATAGCAGTCTTTTCGCAAGTTATTGAAAGTTCAGTAGATTGCGACCTGGATGTAATGATTTCCGACTTGGCTCCGGTCGATTTGCTCATCCAACGGGCGGGACGCCTGTGCCGCCATGTCCGCGATGCTGCGGGTGATCGGGCCGAAATCAGCGGGCGCGGCACACCGAAGCTTTGGTTGTTTGGCCCGGAATTTACCGATGCGCCCGAGTCGAATTGGATCGGTGTCCCAATGCCTGGAACCGCTGCGGTGTATCCGGATCACGGCCGGCTTTGGCTCACCGCCAAATTGCTGCGGGAATCCGGAAAGCTCGTCATGCCCGACAACGCCCGCACACTTATTGAAGGCGTTTACGGTAAAGACGCCGACGCCTCGATTCCAACCGCTTTCCAAGGCAAGACCAACAAGGTAGAAGGCGACAAGTCCGCCAAGCAAGCCGTTGCTTCGGCCAACGCCATCAAATTGGAAAAAGGATATGAAGACGAAGGCTTCGATCCTTGGGACGACGCCCTGACGCCGACCCGCCTAGAAGATCAACCCTCGGTCACGCTACGGCTGGCCCGTTGGGAAGATGGAAAAGTGAAGCCGTGGATTCCCGCCGAAAAGTTCGCCTGGGAGTTGAGCCAACTCAGTGTACGGGTATCGCTGTTCGCGGAAGAAATGGCCGAAGGCGATCCGGCCTTGCAGGAAGAGGTAGAACGTTGCCGCGAAGGAATGCCGGACAAGGGAAAGTGGAGCAAGCTGCTGGTCTTGCGCCTGGAAAACCAAGCTTGGATAGGGCAAGGCAAGAATAAGAGCGGGGAGACCGTGACCTTGAGTTACAACCCTCGGATGGGATTACGGCGAGTGTAGGGGCGGCGGTGCCGCCCCCAAGTCCCAACGAAAGTTTGGGAACTAGATGGGTTTTGTATATCCCCCATCGTGCACATGCGGTTCATCCCACTGTTGAGCGGGAACAGGCGATAGGATAGCATACCCCTGCCTGCGCCCCCTTAATACTTTGTATATCCCCGTTCGTGTACATGCTTCTAAGGAGAGCGTATGCAAAAAACTGGTTGATCACTCTCTGGAGAGGCACGATGCGCCTAAGCACACTGGAACTAATTCAGCACTTGAAAAATGACTTCGCCATCATGGCAAACCGCTTGCGGGAATTGGAGCAAGGCATTTGGCAGGATAAAAGCGAGCACCAAGCCGATAAAGAGCGTCGATGGGAGTTAGAGCAATTTCCCGATCATGACAACGACGGACATCCTTATTCTGATCGCTAGAGAACATACTGATGGCATTTAATCTTCTCACTGAATGTTGTCTCTCCGTACTCCGCGTCAACAGGGCAACGGGCCGGACATCCAAGGCTAGGATTGCCCCCTGGGAACTCACCGCCGACCATGGCGACAATCCTGTTATGGCAATGGACGCTCCCCGCCCGGACTTCAACGGCGTATTAGTTCAGTTCCTCATCGGCCTCCTGCAAACCACCTTCGCGCCCAAAAGCAAGGACGAATGGGAAGACCGCTTCTTCGGCACGCCCCCCACCCCCGACGAATTAAAAGCCGCTTTTTCCCGTTACCAGGACGCTTTCAATCTAGACGGGGAAGGTCCGCGCTTCATGCAGGACCGTGACCCACTGGCTGCGCAAAAGCCCCTGCCCATGACCGCCCTGCTCATAGACACCGCCGGCAGCGAAACTCACTTCATCAAGAATCTGCCGCAACAGGGATTTTCACCGGCCTCGGCGGCCATGGCCTTGTTTGCCTTGCAAACCAATGCTCCCGCAGGCGGTGTCGGCCATCGGACTTCGTTGCGCGGCGGCGGGCCGTTGACCACTTTGGTGGTGTGCGCGCCGACGGACTATGGAAAACTCGCGACGCTCTGGCAAACTCTTTGGCTCAATGTGTTGGAAGCCTCGGTTTTCAAAAGCGAGCATAACCGGCCCGAAGACATCTTCCCTTGGCTGGCGCCTACTCGTACCAGCGAGAAGGACAGCAAAACACTGAATACCACGCGGCATGACGTTAATCCGCTGCAAATGTTCTGGGGCATGCCCCGACGCATCCGTCTGGATTTCGAGGATGTGGGTAGCGGCGCATGCGGATTGTCCGGCGAACCTCGCGAAGTTCTGGTCAGGCAATACCGCACCAAGAATTACGGAGTGAATTACAACGGCGCCTGGGAACATACACTCAGCCCGCACACCCGCGAGGCGGCGGGCGAAGTGCTGCCCATGCATCCCAAAGGCTCGATCAGCTACCGACATTGGCTGGGACTGGTGCAGAGCAACCAGGACAAGAAGATTCAACGGGTTCCTGCGGCAACCGTGCAGCGCTTCTGGAATCTCGGCCTACACCGAGATGGCTACCGTTTCCGCCTATGGGCCTTCGGTTACGACATGGACAACATGAAACCGCGCTGCTGGTACGAAGCGACCATGCCGCTTTATGAACTGGAAGAAGCCAAGCGCGTTTCCTTTGAAGATGCCGTTAAACGAATGATCGAAGCCGCCGTCCAGTTCCTCGGCAATCTCCGTTCCTGTCTCAAAGATGCCTGGTTCAGCGATGGCGATCCCCGCCGTAGCGGAGCCGATACCGGTTTTCTGGATGTGGCGTTTTGGTCGGATACGGAGAATGAATTCTATCGGCTGTTGGATAAGCTGGCCGTCGAATCCGGTAACAAAGAGCACCGCAAGCAAACTTTTCTTGACTGGCACGGCCATCTCAACCGCTACACGCTGCAAACTTTCGACCGCTACGCCAATACGGCCCAAATAGCCGAACAAAACCCCCGCCGCATCGCCGAAGCGCGCCGCGACCTGATGCGCTTCAATTACAAGAAGGACATCAAGATCCTATTGGATTTGCCCCTTAAACCGAACCCTAAGAAATAAGAAGACTCGGCATGGAAACCTCACCCGATACCCGAAAAGAAAAAAGAAAGCTGTTCGATGCCATCGTCACCGAATGGTGGAAGGAAATGCAGCCCACTTCCGAAGCCGAGGGCCAACCCAACCGGCGCGGCGAACTGGCAGAGCTTAAGCGCTGCAAAACCCTGGCGGAAATTCTGCTGGTCCCACGCTTTCAGGCTTTGCTTTGGCGATTGCGCAAGGCCGGTTGCGACGTGCAATACAAGGAACCTGCTATTGCCGCTGTCGCCGGAATATTGACCCGCGTCAAGCAAACCACCGATTTGAAGTTTCCTGCTTGGTTGGCCCAGTCCAAAGCAAACGGAGAGCCACGTGTCGGGGAATTGCGTTTCCGGCGTCTGGCAAGTTGCGGATCGCTAGAAGAAATGTTTCCCGCGCTGATCCGAGTTTTGCCCTTGGCTGACGAAACCGCCCCCGTCGCTGCCTTGGCCCATGACCTGTACTCTTGGAGCGAGCGAACCCGGCAACGCTGGACGATGGAGTATTACGAAGCGCTGCTGACCGAAGAGGAAAAAACGGGCAAAGCCGCCAAATCCTGAATGAAGCCCCCTCACCCCAACCCTCTCCCAGAGGGAGAGGGAACAAAAACAGCAAGACTAACAAGAACTGGAGAATCCCGTCATGACCTGCTTCATCCAACTGCACCTTCTAACTTCATTCCCTCCTTCCAATCTCAACCGCGACGACCTGGGCCGGCCCAAGACCGCCGTGATGGGCGGCGAAACACGGCTGCGGATTTCCTCGCAAAGCCTCAAGCGGGCCTGGAGGACTTCGGAAGTGATGGAAGCTGCACTGAAAGATCACAAGGGCACCCGCACCAAATTGATGGGTGTAGAAATCTATAAGGCCCTCAAGCAAAAAGGTGTAAAGGAGAAGCAAGCACAGGAGTGGGCGCAAAAAATCGCCTCGGTTTTCGGCAAGCTGGAAGCCTCTGACAAGAAAGCCGGTGAAGAAGAGCAGGAAGAAGTGGTTTTGGCTGATGGCAGCAGCGTTCCCAAAGCCTTGGCTAAAACCCTGGCCATCAGGCAACTGGCCCATATCAGTCCGGAAGAGCGGAACGCCATCGACGCCCTAACCGCAACCCTCGCCGAACGCGGCACTGAGCCCACCGCCGATGAATTACAACTTCTGCGGGAAAAGCATACGGCTGCCGATATTGCCCTGTTTGGCCGGATGTTGGCCGATGCCCCGCGCTACAACATGGAAGCCGCCGCTCAGGTGGCCCACGCCATCAGCGTGCATAAGGTCGCCATCGAGGACGACTTCTTTACCGCCGTGGACGATCTAAACAAGGGCATTGAAGACGTGGGCGCCGGCCACATGGGGGAAACCGAATTCGCGGCGGGCCTGTTCTATCTCTACCTGTGCATCGACAAGGATTTGCTCGTCGAGAACCTCAACGGCGGCAGAGAACTAGCGAACCGAGCGCTTTCCGCTTTGGTAGAAGCCGCCGCTACCGTGGCGCCAACCGGCAAACAGAACAGTTTCGGCTCTCGCGCCCGCGCTTCGTTCATTCTGGCAGAACGCGGCAGTCAGCAGCCGCGCTCCCTGTCCGTTGCGTTTCTCAAGCCGGTGGATGGGTATAAAGACGGCATGTTGGCCAACGCCATCAAGGCACTGACCTCGACGCGGGAAAACATGGACAAGGTTTACGGCCCCTGCGCCGATGCTTGTTCGGTCATGGACGCCACCAAGCCCGAAGGCGGCCTGCAAGCCATTCTCAATTTCGTAAAGGACGACTGCCATGCCTGAGTTCCTGATATTCCGGCTTTACGGCCCCCTGGCCGCCTGGGGCGATATCGCCGTGGGCGAGCAGCGCCCGACCACGCCACATCCCTCGAAATCGGCGGTTCTGGGGCTGGTTGCGGCGGCACTCGGCATCCGGCGGCACGAGGACGACAAACAGCAAGCCTTGGCAGATGGCTACGGTTATGCGGTGCGGGTGGATGCCGCCGGGGTTCTGCTTAGGGATTACCACACCACGCAGATTCCCGAATCCACCAGCCGTTTGAAGCATCTGCGAACTCGCCGTGACGAGACCCGCGACCGGCAAAACCTTTACACAATCCTTTCGGCTCGCGATTTCCGTTGCGATGGATTGTATACCATCTGCCTATGGCCGCGCGGCGAAGCAGCTTATCGTCCCGAAACACTCGCCGAAGCCCTGCGTTGTCCGCGCCTGCCGCTTTATCTGGGTCGTAAGGCTTGTCCGCTGGCTTTGCCGCTGCTGCCGAGATGCATCAGAGCGGAAACCTTTGAGGGCGCGTTGGCACAGTACGACACCGGGCAATCGAACGAGCAACAAGCTTTCTTGGATGAAATCACAAAGCGGCTAGACACTCGCGCCCCTGACTATCATTGGGACGAACACGCGCCCACCGAACTCCCCGTGCTGCATACCACTCCGCGCCATGACGTACCCTTAAGCCGGAAGCGTTGGCAGTTCGGCAAGCGCAACGAACATTACGGACGGGGGCAACCATGAGCGGCTATCTGCATCGCATCCGCCTGAAACCCGGCCTCGACGTTGAGCAACTGGCGCGGGCGTTGCCGGCCAACGCCTATGCGGAACATCAATTGGTTTGGCGCTGGTTCGGGGAAGGCGCCGCTGGCCGGGATTTCCTGTTCCGCCGGGAACAACAAGGACATTGGCCAGCCTTTTATGTGCTTTCCCAACGGGAAGCCGTGGACCTATCCCGTTTGTGGCAAATCGAAACCCGCCGGTTCGAGCCCCGGCTCTCGCAAGGCGATCATTTGGCCTTCGCCCTACGGGCCAATCCGGTCAAGGTACGCAAGATCAGCGACGATCCCAAGATCAAAACCCGCCGCCGGGATGATGTGGTGGCGGATTTGAAAAAACGGCGCTATCCGGAAAAAGATCGGCGTCCACCCATGGCGGAAATCGTCCGGGAAGCCGGTGCCGCCTGGCTGGCCGAGCGGGCGGAGGGCTGTGGATTCGAGATCGCAAGCCTGGATGTGGACGGCTACCATCAACATCGGTGGTATAAGTCCGGCGCGGCAAAGCCGATCACCTTGAGCACGCTTGAATTCAATGGGGTATTGAAGATTCAGGATGCCGAGCGGTTCACGGAAAAGCTCTTCCACGGCATCGGCCCCGCCAAAGCCTTCGGCTGCGGCCTGCTGCTGGTGCGGCGGATATAGCGATAATGTGGACCCGGGATCAGCTATCACAGGCCTTGGAACAGGGCACTCTCCTGTGGCGCGCCCATGCGCTTGAACGAAGCTGGAGAACGGAATTACAAGACAAGACGAGGATCGAAAAATGACTGATGTGACCCAATGTTGCGCGACAATCGGGACAGACACTCATGAGCGATCCCGTCATCATCGACGCTTCGGTTATCCTCCAATGGGCGTCGCTGTCTGGAGGGTAGACGGATCAAGCACCGGTTTACTCCTTTTTCTTCGAACCTAAATACATATCCGAGGAGACCGATAATGCCGCAACTTAGTTTTTACCTGCCGGACAATCTCGCCAAAGCCGTCCACATGCAGGCTGATAAGGCCGGCAAGACCGTCCCTGAATTCCTGGCCGATCTGGTCGCGGCCCACGTGCACCCTACCTGGACGGAAGCTTATAAAACCGAAGTATTAGGCCGCTGGCGCGGTGAACCGCCGGAACGACCGGAGCCGATATTGCCGGAAGATCGCGAGGCTTGGTAATGGCCGGTTATCTGCTCGATACCAATACCTGCATTCAGTTGCTGACCGGCCGCGTGCCCGCCGTGACGCAACGTTTTCTGCAGCATGATCCCTTGGAAATCCATCTGTGCAGCATCGTCCGGGCGGAACTGGAATACGGCGCCCGCCACAGCCGCGACGTGGAGGAAAACCTCCAGTTGCTGGGCCGGTTCTGCGACCCCTTGACGAGCCTGCCTTTCGATGACCGTTGCGCCGAACAGTACGGTTTGGTTCGAGAGGATTTGGTTCGCAAAGGCAAGCTCATCGGAGCCAACGATTTGTTGATCGCCGCCACGGCGCTGACCCACAGTCTGGTTTTGGTTACCCATAACTTGAAGGAATTCCAGCGCGTCGCCGGTCTGCAACTGGAAGATTGGGAAAGCCCCGAATAACTCCACAAATACGCTTGGACGAAAAACGCTCTGAGGATCGAAAAATGATCGACTTGACGGCATGTTGCCCCCTTTGGGCACCTCGAAAAACCTCGCACTTCGACAGGCTCAGTGCGAACGGCTCCATGAAAATCAAGCGGTTCCGTTCGTGCTGAGCTTGTCGAAGCATGAACGGAACAGGTTTTTCGAGGTGCCCCTTTGCGGAGGGAAAAAGGAGCCGGGAAAAACTACGTTCACCGTGGATTACGGCGTGGGAGTCTCCGGCCCCGCCAAAGCCTTCGGCTGCGGTTTGCTGTTAGTACGGCGCTTGGGATAAATTGCTCCCCTACTTGTGGGCACATTTGGAGTAAACATCATGCACACCTTTACGATCCGCGATTTGCGCGACCGAACCGGCGAACTGGTGCGCGACGCCGAGGCGGGGAAGCTTTCCGTCGTCACCAAACATGGGCAGCCGATCTTCGTAGCCGTACCCTTCGATGAAATCCTGTTGCGTGAGGGCGTGAATGTGGCCTTGGCCGTGAAGCTGTTCGACGAGGAAGCCTTATCCCTCGGCCAAGCGGCGCGGCTGGCAGGCATGAGCGTGGTGAATTTCATGGATCGATTGGCCGAGCTGCACATCCCCATCGGGCGTCCCCGGCCCGGTGATTTGGAGCAAGAGCTTGACGCGTTCGGTTGAGGTCGTCATCGCCGATACCAGTCCTTTGATCGCGCTGGCGCGGCTGGAGGCTTTGCCGCTTTTGGCGGCGCTATTCGCGCGCGTCTGGGTCACGGAAACCGTGCTGGCCGAATGCCTGGCCGGCATCGACCGCAGCGAGTGCGCGAGCATCCGGGCTGCGGTTGATGCCGGCCAGCTGAGTGTGTGCCAGGCGCCGGCCGCGCATCCCTCCTGGGGTGTCGACGACGGCGAAGCCAGCGCCATTGCGGCGGCTCTCGAGTTGGGGGCCGGTGTGGTCATGGATGACCGGGCTGGCCGCCAAGCCGCCTTGCGGCTGGGGCTGCCGGTCATCGGCGCTTTGGGCGTGCTGGTGCTCGCCAAGCGATCCGGATTGGTGCCTGAGGTTCGGCCGCTGGTGGCAGCTCTTGTGGACTCCGGTTATTACCTGGCTGAAAGTGTGATCAAGGACGCACTGCGACTGGCCGGCGAGTCATCGCCGGTCGCCTCAGAAAATCCGTCATGACCGATCTTCTCCCTCCCCTCAAACCCATCGCCATGAAAGAGCGCGTCTCCCTCATCTTTATCGAATACGGCGAGATCGACGTGCTCGACGGCTCGTTCGTGGTGATCGATAAAACCGGCGTGCGAACCCACATTCCGGTGGGCTCGATCGCCTGCATCATGCTGGAACCGGGCACGCGGGTGTCGCACCGGGCGGCGGCGTTGGCGGCTCGGGTCGGAACCTTACTGGTTTGGGTGGGCGAAGCGGGTGTCAGGCTCTACGCTTCGGGCCAGCCGGGCGGCGCGCGCTCCGATCGTCTTCTGTATCAGGCCAAACTCGCTCTCGATGAAGACGCCCGGCTCAAGGTGGTGCGCAAGATGTACGAGTTCCGCTTCAAGGAAAAACCGCCGGAGCGGCGCAGCGTCCAACAGCTCCGAGGCATCGAGGGCGCGCGGGTAAGAAAATTGTACGAACTGCTGGCCAAGCGCTATGGCGTTACCTGGAAACATCGCAACTACGACGCCGACGAATGGGGCTCCGGCGATCTGCCCAACCGCTGCGTCAGCTCCGCCACCGCCTGTCTGTACGGCATCACCGAGGCGGCGGTGCTGGCCGCAGGCTACGCGCCGGCGGTGGGTTTCATCCACACCGGAAAGCCCCTGTCCTTCGTCTACGACATCGCCGACCTATTCAAATTCGACACCGTCGTGCCGGTCGCCTTCAAGATCGCCTCCCAGGAGCCGGGCGAGCCGGAACGCGCCGTCCGCCTCGCCTGCCGGGATGTATTCCGGCAGACCAAACTTCTGCAGCAGATCATTCCCACCATCGAAGACGTGCTCGCCGCGGGCGGATTGGAACCGCCGGAAGCCCCGGAAGACGCCGTCGGCCCCGCGATCCCTAACCCCAAGAGCCTCGGCGATGCTGGTCATCGTGGTTGAAAACGTTCCGCCCCGGCTGCGCGGCCGCCTGGCCGTGTGGCTGGTGGAAGTGCGCGCCGGCGTGTACGTCGGCGATTTGTCCAAACGGGTGCGCGAGATGCTCTGGGCCCAAATCGAGACGGGCATCGGAGACGGCAACGCAGTGATGGTGTGGTCCACCAATACCGAGTCGGGCTTCGACTTCGTCACCCTCGGCAAGAACCGGCGTATGCCAGTGGAGCTGGATGGCCTGAAACTGGTGTCTTTCTATCCGCCCGAACCGGCAAACGGAGAGGGAAAAGATGCTCTTTAACAACCCGATTTTTGCGTTTTCAAAACGGCGATTCGCCGGTAGAATTTCAACCGGTGTTTTTTGCTATTTTTAACAACGAGTTAGAAATGGTCTGTTCCCCACGTCCGTGGGGATGAACCGTTATTGATAACAAATGCGCTTGTTGAGTTCGCCTGTTCCCCACGTCCGTGGGGATGAACCGCTCAATCGCTTTCGCCCGGGAACGCTCTTTGTCTGTTCCCCACGTCCGTGGGGATGAACCGGCGGCAATGACCGGGAGCGCGGCCCAATCGATCTGTTCCCCACGTCCGTGGGGATGAACCGCTACGAGGCTACTGTATGCGAGTTATGGAGCGCTGTTCCCCACGTCCGTGGGGATGAACCGGCACTGAAACCGGCTCGCTCGCCGTAACCGGACTGTTCCCCACGTCCGTGGGGATGAACCGAACCCGTTGGCAATACTCGTTGATTTCAACGGCTGTTCCCCACGTCCGTGGGGATGAACCGGTTTTCAAGTTCTGGCGGGACGAGTTCCGGACCTGTTCCCCACGTCCGTGGGGATGAACCGAATTCGTTTGGCGGCTATGTGGTCGACGACAACTGTTCCCCACGTCCGTGGGGATGAACCGCTACTCCGTTTAGCGCTACTGTAACCTAATAACTGTTCCCCACGTCCGTGGGGATGAACCGCGATTTAATCGACTCCGCCGTATGGTCCTGCACTGTTCCCCACGTCCGTGGGGATGAACCGCCCCTTCCAGCCTTTGGCGTAGTTCGCGAGATCTGTTCCCCACGTCCGTGGGGATGAACCGGATTTAGGATCTTTAGAGACTTTTGTAATGTGCTGTTCCCCACGTCCGTGGGGATGAACCGCGGGTGCCCGTATCGTCGGGCGTAACAGCGCCCTGTTCCCCACGTCCGTGGGGATGAACCGGAGCGCTTGGAGGTCAATAGGATTAGCGGCCACTGTTCCCCACGTCCGTGGGGATGAACCGTAGATACACAATAGATTACTTCACGGCTTACGCTGTTCCCCACGTCCGTGGGGATGAACCGGCCAATCATCGGGAGGCCGAGCTATCGCAGCTCTGTTCCCCACGTCCGTGGGGATGAACCCGGCCCGATGGTGAGCAAGGACGGGCTAAAGGCCTGTTCCCCACGTCCGTGGGGATGAACCGGGCGGTAATTTGAGCGGCATCGCAAGCACACCTCCCTGTGGCCTCAGCCAGCCCGCCCATCCAGGGCGGTCGTTCGCAGCTCCTAAGCCCGCCGCTCACCCCCACGTCCGTGGGGATGAACCGCGCGGCGGCTCTTCGGGCGGCATCGCCGGTACACGTCCTTGTAGCCTTAGCCCACCCGCCCGTCCGGGGTAGTCGTTCGCGACTCCTAAGCCTGCTTCCCGCAACAGACAGTAGGGGCGAATCGCTTTGCCCAAACGGCCGATTGCGAAACTCGCGCCCGATTTATCAACATTTCAAGACGCGGAACGGTAAAATTGCGGATTCGCTTAACTCCGCAGAAACAGCGTTGGAAAGATGGAGCTTCACGTTAAACGCCTTTTCCTGAACGGTTATGTGGTGGCGGTGCTGGCGGTTTTTGCCATTCTGCTCGTCTTAGAGTCTCTACAGCCGATCTTCGGGGGATCGCCTCCCCTGCTTCTTTTTCTGGTCGCAGTCCTGTTCGCAACCTGGTTCGGTGACTTCCGAGCCGGGTGCTTCGCCACGGTATTGAGTGCCGTAGCGAGTGTCTACTTTTTGGAGGAACCCTACGATTCGCTGTATATCGCCGAGGAGAGAGAGCGGCTGCGCGTAGCGCTGCTGTTGGCGGTGGGAATGCTGATGAGCGTGGTGATCGCGCGTTTGCGAACGATGGAACGGCGGGCGCTGCACGAGGTGATTGAACGAAAGGCACAATTGAAAGCCGAAATAGCGGAACACCGGCAAACCGAAAAAAGGCGATCCGAACTGGAGGAACAGATGGCCAAGATCGTGGCCACGGTGCCGCTGGCCATTTGTTCCTTTCGACTCAAACCCGACGGTACCGCTTGCCTTCCCTATGCCAGCCCCAGGTGGACGGAAATTTACGGCCTTCCACCCGAGGACCTGGTGGACGATGCGGCGCCTGCCTTTGCCTTGGTTCATCCCGACGATCTCGAATACTTACACGCTACGATGACGGAGTCGGCGCGCACCCTGTGCGAGTGGCAAGCCGAATGGCGCATACGGCACCCGGTCAAGGGTGAAATCTGGATCGAGGGGCGTGCCGTACCGGAAATCGAACCGGAGGGTGGCATCCTCGGGCACGGCTTCATCCATGACGTTACCGAGCGCAAAAAAGCCGAAGAGGCGTTGCGCCAAAGCGATGAAGAGCTAACCGGCCTGTTCAATACCGTTCCGATACCGGTATGGATCGCCCAGGACGCCCGCTGCGATGTTGTGATAGCCAACCCCCCTGCGATCGCCTTACTTGGGGTCGATGCCGCGGCAAACATGGGCCAGAGCGTTGAGCACTCACCCCAGATGAACGTCGTACAGCGTTGGCCTAAGGTTCGTTTCGCGCCCATCGAATTACCGCTGCAACGGGCAATTGCGACCGGCCGGCCGGTCGAGGCAACTGCGCTGGAGGTCGTTCTGCCCACGGGCAAACGCCGCTTTCTGACCGGCCGGGCGGCGCCTCTGTTCCATCGTGACGGCTGCCCGCGCGGCGCTGTCGCGGCATTGGCCGATATCACCGAGCTGGTGCAGGATTTCATGCAAAGCGAAGCGCGATTTCATGCCTTTATGGACAATAGCCCGGCCGTCGCCTGGATGAAAGACGAGCAGGGGCGGTATGCGTATCTCAGCAAGACGTATGAAGACCGCATGCGGGTAAGACTGGACGATTGGCGCGGGAAAACGGATTTCGAACTCTGGCCGCGCGAGAGCGCGGAGCAATTCCAAAAAAACGACCGGGAAGCCCTGACCCATGGCAAAACCGTCGAAATCACCGAGGAAGCCCCCGATGCCGACGGAAAACGCTGCTGTTGGTGGATTTTCAAGTTTCCCTTCCAAGATGCCGCGGGAAACAAATTCGTTGGTGGCGTGGCCCTCGATATTACCGAGCGCAAGCGAGTCGAGGAAGCCCTGCAAACCAGTGAGGCGCTGAATCGTGCCATACTCGACTCCCTGCTCGAGCATGTTGCTGTAGTAGACCGCGAGGGAAACATCCTGGCCGTAAATCAAGCCTGGCAACGCTTCGCACGCGAAAACAGCCCGGAACCCGGAGTACCCGTGCCGGGTACGCAAGTCGGTGCGAATTATCTGGAAGTGTGCCGAGACAGCTCCGGCGTTGTTTCGGCCGAAGCATCGTCGGCGTACACGGGTATCCTAGGCGTGCTGAAGGGCGAGCGGGAAAGCTTCACACTCGAGTATCCCTGCCACGCCCCAGACCAGGAACGCTGGTTCGTCATGCAAGTCACCCCGCTTCGGGCTCCTTCTGGCGCAGCGGTGATTTCGCATACTAACATCACCGAGCGCAAGCAAGCGGAGGAGATGCTCCGTGAGGCCGACCGGCGGAAAACCGAATTCCTCGCCATGCTCGGCCATGAGCTCCGGAATCCCTTGGCGCCCATCCGCAATGCCGTCCAGATCATGCACAAGCTCGACGTGAATCATCCCAGAGTGCTCTGGGCTCGAGACGTGGTGGATCGCCAGGTGGATCACTTAGCGAGGCTGGTCGACGATCTCCTGGATGTGTCGCGGATCGTTCAGGGCAAGCTGACCCTGCACAAAGCTCCGCTGGACATCGCCACGGTTATCCATCAGGCGATCGAAACGAGCCAATCGTATATCGAGGCCCAACATCATACATTTTCCGCTTCAATGCCCAATGAACCGATGCCTCTCGAAGGGGATCTCGTGCGCCTGACTCAAGTGGTGTCCAATCTGCTCAACAACGCGGCCAAATACACCCGGCAAGGAGGACGGATTTGGCTGACGGTTACCCGCGAGGACGGCGAAGCGGTGATCTCGGTGCGAGATACGGGAGAAGGTATTCCCAGTACCTTGTTGCCCTATCTTTTCGATATCTTCACACAAGGCCAACGTACGCTGGACCGCTCGCAAGGCGGCCTTGGGTTGGGCTTAACCATCGTGCGGAAAATCGTGGAGCTGCACGGCGGACGAATCGAGGCAAAAAGCGACGGCCCCGGCAAAGGCAGCGAGTTTATAGTTCGACTGCCTCTTATTTCCGCACTTCCATGACCTTATAGCCGTCGCGTTCGGCTAGCGTTTTTTCGCGTCCGGCGAACGTTCGAATAACCTTTTCATATGGCAAATGCCGGTTGGCGACGAAGTAGAGACGGCCGCCAGACTTCAGGGAAGCCAGAGCCACGCGGATGAAGGCTTGGCCTAAGCCGGGCTCTGCGTCCCGACCGGTGTGAAACGGCGGGTTCATAATGACGAAATCGAGCCTGTCGATGGGCAGTCCGGCGGTAACGTCGTGCCAATGGAAATGTAACCGCACGCCGGAGGCGAATGCGGCGAGGTTGCGCCGGGCGGCTTCCAGCGCTTTCTGCTCCGCTTCGAACAGATGCAGCTCGGTGACGGCATGAGAGCGGGAGAGCAGCGTATGGCTCAGATAGCCGTACCCCGCACCGAGGTCCGCGCCGTGTCCGCCCAGGTCTTCCGGTAAATATTCAGCGAGGAGGCGCGAGCCGGGATCGATGCGGTTCCAGCTGAATACGCCGGGACGGCTCACCAGATCCGTTCCCGATATCGGCTGCAGTTGGCCGGCTCGAAGCCAAGACGCCATCAATTCTTCGTTGAGCCGGCCCGACGCTTTCCGCCCCCGAAAGACACGGCATTTATGCTTGCTGAACGACTGAACGCCGCCGAGCAGTTCCGCGCAACGCTTTTCCAGCGAGGGAGCGCCCAAGTCGTTGGCGGCGGAAACCACGAGCGAGCCCCCCTCCTCCAGCAAGGAAGCCGCCCGCGCCATGTGGTAAAGGGTTTCCTCCTTGTGCTTGGTCGCAAAGACAATGCAGAGGTCGCACGGCGCATCGGGATCGGTGACGACATTGACGCCGAATCTGGCCAATGCGTCGGCATCGGGCTTGTAAGTCTGCTGGCACACAATCGATCGTCCGCTGAACCGCCGGAGATACTCCCCCGGCACGGCGCGGAGGATCAGAATGTCCCCTTTGCTTTCAATGGGGTGTTGATCGAGAAATTTGTCTAGGGCTGAAGCTTGGGGATTCATGAGGTGTCGGTCCGGGAGATACGGAGGCAGCGCTTCAACGAGAGGGCCGGTAACACGGCCGCGCGATTCGGGAACGGCGCTGAAGTTTTCGTTACTGCTCAAACGCTTGGTAGTATACAAGCATCTACGCCGATCCAACCCCGACCACGGCCCTCGTTCCACGCGTGAGACGATCAACCATGTCCAGTCCGGTCAAACTGCCTTATTTCGACGCGCTTTTAAACCTCTTGGATCAAGGCCATCCAGCTTTGGAGCAAGCCTTCGGACGCCATGTCCACTGGGGTTATTGGTCCGATCCGGCGCAAGCGGATGGGTCGTCGGAAGATTTCGCGGCGGCGGCGGAGCGGCTTTCCGAATTAGTTTACGCGGCGGCCGAGGTCGAGAACGGCCAGCGGATATTGGATGCGGGCTGCGGATTCGGTGGTACGATCGGGAGCCTCAATAACAGATTCCGGAATATCGGCGTTTCCGGCCTGAATATCGACCGGCGGCAATTGCAGCGAGCGGACAAACGCGTTTCGGCCGAGTCCGGAAATATCTTGAGCTGGGTTCAGGCCGATGCCTGCACTCTGCCCTTCGCGGATCACAGTTTCGACGCGGCTCTCGCGGTCGAATGCATCTTTCATTTCCCGAGCCGAAAGCGGTTCTTCGAAGAGGCTTATCGGGTGCTGAAACCCGGCGGACGCTTGGCCCTGTCCGATTTCGTCCCGACCGCCTTATTGCGCCCCGCCATGATTTTCGCCTCCCGCTGGCCGGCTTCGGCCGGCTTTTACGGGCGTTGCAGGTTTCACTGCACCTTGCCGGACTATCGCCGTTTGGCCGAGGAAACAGGGTTCATCGTTCGGCACGAGCAGGACATCACGGCCAATACCCTGCCTACCTACGATTTCGTGCGAAAGCTGGCTAAAGACGTGTCTGTGAAAACGGTGTCGGCCGTCATGGAGACCTTGTTCGCCGAATGGGCCAGCCGGTCGGGGCTGCTGCGCTATTTGGTGCTGGCTTTCGAGAAAGCCGGCTGAGAACCAGAGCCTATTATTCCCGTTGGCCATCCAAATTCTTCGACAAGCCTGGGGCAACCGGCCTATGGGGGTAGGGTCCGCTGACATAGCCAAGAACGACGTTCCGATTCGCGTGTCGGGTGTAGGGTGGGTTAGGCGCGCATCGCACGGAACCTGCAAAAGTTCCTCTGGGGTTTCCGCGCGCCGTAACCCACCGGTTCCGCGGCCTTGCCTGGTGGGTTACGGCGCGCGGAGAGTTTCGCGGGCATAAATTAGTTTGTGGCAAGGCGCGCCTAACCCACCCTACAACAATCGTTTTCATGTAAAAACGGGATGTTATTGGCGACCACCTCCTAAGGAACTGTTCGGGCCTTAAGGGGTCCGATGGAGCGATCGAATCGTTTTGAAAAACGTCCGAATCCATCAGTTTTTCAGGATTTACTTCAATCGCGCAATTATTATCGCCTCGATATGGTTTAATAACGGGTTAACAGTCTCAACGAGTTTCAATCGATTCCATGAATTGGGAACAGTTTTTTTCCATGGGCGGCTACGGTTTTTATGTGTGGACGTCCTACGGCTTGATGTTTGTCGTTTTGGGCATCAATGTCTTTCTGGCGGCACGCCGAAAATCCGAGGTGCTGAAAAGCATCGCCCGCCGGCTGAAACAGGAGGGTAAACTGTCATGACGCCGCGCCGCCGCCGCATGATTGTGGTCGGGCTGATCCTGATCGGCGTCAGCCTGGCGACTTTTCTGGCGCTCACCGCGTTCCAGAAGAATCTGCTGTATTTCTACACGCCGTCGCAAGTCGCCGCCGGCGAAGCGCCCAAGGGTTACCCGTTTCGCGTGGGCGGCCTGGTGGTTCAGGGCAGCGTGCAGCGGGCACCGGATAGCCTAACCATACGTTTTTCCGTCACCGACGGCGCCTCCACGGTTCCCGTCGTCTACACCGGAATCCTTCCCGACTTGTTCCGGGAGGGCCAAGGCATCATCTCGGTCGGGCAGATCAGCGCAGCGGGCGTGTTCGAGGCCAGCGAAGTTCTCGCCAAGCACGACGAGAACTATATGCCGCCCGAAGTCGCGGACGCCCTGAAGCAAGGAGGGCAGATGCCGGCCGATTACCAGGGGTGGAAGAAATGATCGCGGAATTGGGACATATCGCCGTCATCATGGCGCTGCTCATGGCGCTTCTGCAGTCGGTCTTTCCGCTGCTGGGCGCGGCCCAGGGCGTGCCGGTCTGGATGGCGGTGGGGCGCGCCGCCGGACGCGCTCAGTTCTTTTTCCTGGCCGTGGCCTTCGCCTGCCTGATCGGGAGTTTCGTGAATCACGATTTTTCCGTGCTCTACGTGGCGCGGAACTCCAATTCCGCCCTGCCCCTTTATTACCGCATCTCGGCCGCTTGGGGCGCTCATGAGGGATCGATGCTTTTGTGGGCGCTGATCATGGGCGTATGGACGGTGATGGTTACGATCTTCAGCCGCAGCCTGTCCGAGGAATTCCTGGCTCGCGTCCTGGGTGTCATGGGCCTTGTCAGCGTCGGCATCCTGCTGTTCATCCTGTTGACCTCCAATCCCTTCGAGCGCCATTTCCCGCCGCCCGCGGACGGCAACGATCTCAATCCCCTGTTGCAAGATATCGGCATGACGGTGCATCCGCCGATGCTGTACATGGGCTATGTCGGCCTTTCGGTGGCGTTCAGCTTTGCCATCGCCGCGCTTCTCGGCGGTTCCCTGGATTCGGCCTGGGCGCGCTGGTCGCGGCCCTGGACGCTGATCGCCTGGGTGTTCCTCACCTTCGGCATCGTGCTCGGCTCCTGGTGGGCGTATTACGAACTCGGCTGGGGCGGCTGGTGGTTCTGGGACCCGGTGGAAAACGCGTCGTTCATGCCCTGGCTGGTAGCGACCGCCCTGCTCCACTCGCTGGCGGTCACCGAAAAGCGCGGCGCCTTCAAGGCGTGGACCGTGCTGCTCGCCATCTTCGCCTTTTCGCTGAGCCTTTTGGGAACCTTCCTGGTGCGCTCCGGCGTCCTGACCTCGGTACACGCCTTCGCATCTGATCCCGCTCGAGGACTCTTCATATTGGTCTTCCTGGCCGTGGTGGTGGGCGGTTCGCTGCTGCTGTATGCGGTCAGGGCGCCGAGGGTCAAAGACCATGTCCGTTACGGCTTCGTGTCCAAGGAAAATCTTCTGCTGCTGAACAACGTCCTGCTGGTCACGGCCGCCGCCAGCATTCTGTTGGGAACGCTGTATCCCTTGATCCTCGATGCCTTGCAGTTGGGCAAGATTTCCGTCGGGTCGCCTTATTTCGCCAGCGTGTTCGGCCCGCTGATGACTCCTGTTTTTCTGCTGGCCGGCATCGCGCCGATGTTCGCCTGGCGCGAGGCCGACCTCGGCAAGATCGGGCGGCGCGTACGTTATGTTTTCCTCGGGAGCCTGCTGCTGGGCGTGGTGTCGACCGCGATTTTCTGGGATGCCAAGGACATCAAGACCATGGCCGGATTGGGCATGGCCTTCTGGCTCGCGGCCAGCGCGCTGCTCAGCCTGTGGAACCGGGTGCGGCTGCGCGAATCCGCGCTTCAGGGCTTCAAGGCGCAGTCCCGGAGCATCTACGGCATGACCCTGGCCCATATGGGCATCGCCGTGTTTCTTACCGGGGTCGTCCTGTCCGACCGGTACAGCGAGGAAAAGATCGTGCGGCTTGCGCCGGGCGAATCCTCGACATTGGGCGATTACACCTTTACGTTCAAGGGTGTGACCGAGGTACAGGGCCCGAACTTCATCGCCCAGCAAGGCGATTTCCGTGTGCAGCGGGGCGACGGAGACGTGACCGAGCTCCGCCCGCAAAAGCGTATCTACCGGGTGCAGCGCAATACCATGACCGAGGCGGCCATCGATCCGGGCCTCACCCGCGATCTTTATGTCGCGCTCGGCGATCGGATGGATGCCGGCGCCTGGAGCGTGCGGGTCTATTACAAGCCGTTCATCCGCTGGATTTGGCTGGGAGGATTATTGATGATGACCGGCGGTTTGTTCTCCGCCGCGGACCGGCGTTACCGTTTGGCGACTCGCCAGGCGGAAGTTTGGGGCGAATCGGCTGAACGCAAACCGGCCTAAGGCGTAAAGGTCATTTGCCGGAAATGCGGAACCCATCCTTTTGTAGGCCGGAATAAAATAAGCGAAGCGTTTCCGGCGAACAGAAGAATGCCGGAAACGGCTAGCGCCTTATCCCGGCCTACATTTGTTTTAATTTATAGTACTTCTCTTTTCGCAACCGCATCTTCATAACCAACCATGCGCTATCTCATTCCCCTGGCCGTGTTCGCCGTCATGGTGATCTTTCTCGGCATCGGTCTGACCCTGAATCCCAGAGAAGTGCCTTCGCCTTTTATCGGCAAGCCCGCGCCCATGTTCGCATTGCCGCAGGTGGCGGACGCCGCCAAGACCCTGAGCCGCGACGATCTCAAAGGTCAGGTGAGCCTGGTGAACGTTTGGGCCTCCTGGTGCGCCTCTTGCCGGGAAGAGCATCCGGTGTTGCTGCAACTCGCCAAGCAAAATATCGTCCCCATTTACGGCCTCAACTATAAGGACGAGCGGGATAAAGCCCTCGCCTGGCTGCAGCGCTTCGGCGATCCCTATACGGCCAGCGCCTTCGATCCCGAGGGCAAGACGGGAATCGACTGGGGCGTGTACGGCGTGCCGGAAACCTTCGTCGTCGACCGCGACGGCGTCATCCGCCACAAGCAGACCGGACCGATCACGCCCGAAATCCTGGAAAAGAAACTGCTCCCCTTGATCCGCCAATTACAGGCTACACCCTCATGATGCGCCGGTTACTGCCGTTCCTCTTTGCCCTCCCCTTGACTGCCCAAGCCATCGAAATCCGCCATTTCGACGATCCGGACAAGCAACAGCGTTATGAACGCTTGATCGAAGAGCTTCGCTGCCTAGTCTGCCAAAACCAATCCCTGGCCGATTCCGATGCCGATCTTGCCCAGGATTTGCGGGACGAGGTTTACACCATCATCCAGAGCGGCAAAAACGAAGAGGAAGCGGTTAAATTCCTGACCGACCGTTACGGCGATTTCGTGCTCTATCGCCCGCCATTCAAAGTGACGACGGCCCTCTTGTGGATCGGGCCATTCCTCCTTCTGGCCGCCGGCGGCGCCTTGCTCTGGCGACAGGTGAAACGCCGCAACACGGCGGATGACCTAGCGCTTACGGATGAAGAAAAGAAACGCTTGGAACGGCTGAGAAATAATCTGGAAGGGTAAACATCGATGATGGGGTTCTGGCTTTCGGCCGCGCTGCTTTTAACAGTGGGCTATGTCTTTTTTCTTCCCGCACTCCTTGGCAAAACCGGCGGCGGACGGGTAAACCGGGCGCGGCTCAACGTCCTCCTGCACCGGCAACGGCAAACCGAACTCGCACAAGAAGCGGCAAGCCCGGAGGATCTGGAACGCTTGACCGCCGAATCCGAGCGGAACCTGCTCGGCGATCTGGAGGCCGTCGAAGAAAAGAAAACCGAATCGAGCACCCGAGGCCGCCCGGCCGTTATCGCCACCCTGATGGTTCTTCCGGTGTTAGCCTTAACCCTTTATCTAGCGTTGGGGCGGATCGATCTCATCGGCACGCAGGCGCCGGAGAACATGGCCGACGTCCAGGACAGCATACGCCAACTGGCGGACAGGCTGGCCAAGCAGCCGAACGATCTGGAAGGCTGGGTATTGCTCGCCCGCTCCCTGCAAGCGACCAATCAGCCGGACAAGGCGGTGACGGCCTACGAATTCGCCTTGAAAGTCGCCCCCGAAGATCTTGATGTCAAGGCTCTGTACGCCCAGGCTCTGGCCGAAACACACCAGGGAAGCATGGCCGGCAAACCAACCGAAATCGTCGACGAAATCCTGAAGAAGAATCCCGACCATCAAACCGCGCTTTGGATGGCGGGAATCGCCGCCGCGGAGCGCAAGGACGCCGCTAAAACGGTGGAGTATTGGGAAAGGCTGAAAAAGCAGTTCGCGCCGGGCAGCGAAGAATCCAAGCAAATTGCCGGGTACATCGCTCAGGTTCAAGGACTCCCTGCCCCGACGGGGCCAACGGCACCCGCCGCCGCGACGAGCGCGGGCAAAAACATCCGCGTCACGGTGACCTTGGCCGAAAACCTCAAAAGCCGGGTCTCGCCGGACGACGCCCTGTTCGTCTTCGCCCGCGCGGCCGAGGGTCCTCCCATGCCTTTGGCGGTCGTTCGCAAACAGGCTAAAGACCTGCCGGTAGAAGTCGTCCTGGACGATTCCATGTCGATGATGCAAGGCATGACGCTCTCGACGTTCGACCGCATCGTGATTGGCGCGCGTATTTCGAAGGGCGGGCAGCCGAAACCCGAAGCCGGCGATCTACAGGGTCTCAGCGAAGCTTTGGCGCCGGAGGATAACGGAAGCTATAAGATCGTCGTCGACCAGATCGTTGGGCAGGAGGCCGGGCGCTAGAGCGTTTTCGGTTGTAGCACCTCGTCCAATCCTAAGCGATGCACATGGATGAGGTCTTGTGGGAGCGGGCTGCCCAATATCGCGGGCTAAAGCCCGCTCCCACGAAGGTGTGCACTATTTCATTCTCTTCAAATCGAGCGCACCGGTCTCACCGTCGGCACTGGACCGTTAGCGAATTGATATTGCGGTGGAAATTCAGGTCGCCCAAGTGGTGCTCCTTGCTTCCGGGTCCGAAGCTGATCTTCAAATCCTGGTAACTCCCGATGTCCTTTTCTCCCCAGACTTTAAGCTCATTCGGGTGATTGATCGGTCCCTGGGGATCGTCCTTGAAGTTCTCCTGTCGAAAGGCAAAAACCTCGGCATCGGGTCCTACGATCACACTTTCGATGCGGTTGCTCCAATCCTCGCCGTACAGTGACTTGAGGCTGGAAAGCTCGGCCGGCCCTTTTAGGCGGATATGGGAACCTTCGTAATTAGCTTTATCGTAGAGATCCAGCCAGCAATCTTTCGCGGCGACTGCCGAACACGCGGACGACAACAAAACAGCCACGGAAAGAGACGATGCAAACCTGCCGAGCTTACGAGCGAACTTGGTATACATAGCAAACTCCTCTATTTTGAAGGCCAGTCTGCAAACAGCCGCAACGGACCGTTATTAGCGCCCCTCCCTGGCTCCCAGCCCAACAAAAATTGGAGTCCCCCTTACGGAACGAGTTCCTAAACCTTTGCAGGCCTCAGTCTGTCAACCTCGATCGGCGGCTCCGGTTCAGATTACGCTTGAGAATCCCACTCGGCAAGGTCCGAAATCGGACGAACCACTGAACCTATCTTGCGCATTTGGCTCAATCTTCCGCCGAGTGAAACTTGCCCTGGGCGCGGCGAAGGGGATTGGGACTAGGAAAGCTTTGAATAAATCCGTTCGCGCTGAGCGTAGCGCGCAGTCGAGGTGTCGGATTTTCATGTTTCGACTCCGCTTCGCGGAGTTCATCCTGAGTGCAGTCGAAGGGCTCAACACGAACGGGTTCTATCTTTATTCAGTGCTTCCCTAGTGTCATGTCCCATTAATACGTAGCATAAATCTTGCTTAATTTCTGGGTGTCTTTAGATTTGAGGAGATACCCAATGAAAAACGGCCGCCCGAAAGCCGAACCGGTCATCACACCCGCTGAACGCGAACAACTGGAGGCACTGGTGCGCTCGCGCAGTCTGCCTGCGGCGCTGGTCCTGCGAGCCAAGCTGGTTCTGGCCTGCGAATCGGAATCGAACCAGCGGGTGGCC